>AMZC01003320.1_pt1 | contig 31046 bp, 35 predicted proteins | sample 948551 | NCBI WGS metagenome assembly AMZC01 (sample SAMN01120625, study PRJNA171369) | bioreactor sludge metagenome | biome: sludge; isolation source: anaerobic thermophilic cellulolytic sludge from lab reactor | place: China: Hong Kong, Shek Wu Hui wastewater treatment plant | collected... | reverse complement strand
CGCCGTCGGAGTGTCAGTCGGCGTCCAGGTAAGCGTTGGCGTATCCGTCGGCGTCCAGGTAGGCGTTGGTGTATCCGTCGGCGTCCAGGTCGCTGTCGGAGTTTCGGTAGGCGTCCAGGTAGGCGTTGGCGTCTCTGTCGGTGTCCAGGTGGCCGTTGGCGTCTCTGTCGGTGTCCACGTCGCCGTCGGAGTGCTTGTCGGCGTCCAGGTCACCGTTGGAGTCTGGGTTGCTGTCCAGGTTGCCGTGAGCGTAGGGGTGACCGTTTCCGTCGGCGTGGCCGTGAGCGTACCCGTCGGCGTGGCCGAGGGCGTGAACGTCGCGCTCGGCGTAACGCTGGCCGTCGGAGACGCTGTCGCGCTGGCCGTGGCCGTCGGCGTGTAGGAAGCCACAGGAGTGGGCGTTCGCGTCGGCGTCAGGGACGGAGTCCAGGTCGGCGTGGGGGGGATGGGGCTGGTGCTTACCAGATGACAGGCCCCTGATGACACAGTATAACGCGCCTCCACCCAGCCGAACGTCCCCGCAATGTATATCTGCCACCACAGGCCCGACGGATCGCGCCCGGCCACCGTGAACTGCTGCCCCGCGGAAAGGATAGTCATCAGGCTATAGGCCGGGCCAGGCCCGCTGTAGACAGACAGACCGTTGACCGCAATGCGCACCTGACAGGGTGCCAGAGTCGGTGTGAAGGTCGGCGTCCCCGGCAACGGCGGCGGGAATGTCGGGATGATGGGCGTCGGCGAGGGCGGCAGCGGCGTGTTGGTAGGCGGCACCGTCGGAGGCACCGTGCCGGGCAACAGAACAGGCGTAGGCGGCGGCAGAGCAATGCCAATGCCCGCGCAATCGCCCAGCACCAGCACATAATCCCCGCTCACCCAGCCAATGCGCCCGTTATAGAACACCTGCCACCACGACGACGGGTAGAGCTGTCGTCCCGTGACCAGCAGTTCTTCGCCAATCGTCGCCGCATCAATCACCGGGTAGACCAGGCCAGGGCCGCTGCGCACATTGAGCGCACCAACGGTCACCTGCACCCGGCAGCGCCGATCCTGCGGTGGTTGCGTGACGACGGGCGGTGGAGGCGTGGCTCCAGGGATCGTGGCGGTCGGCGCAGCGGGAGTCGCTCCGGCAACAGTGGCCGTCGGCGTGACGACTTCGCGCACGACCAGCGTCAACGTGGCCGGGACACCCCGCACGTCTCCTCGCCAGGGCACGACCGTCAGCGTCTTCTCGCCGAGGGAGTTGGGTCGCCAGCGCAGCAAGACCTGAAACATGGTCTCGCCTTTCTCCAGCGCGGGCGACGCCTGCGCGGCAACCACTGTGTTGTCCACCATCAGTTCGACGCGCGTCACTCCGACCGTGTCGCTGGCGAGGGCGTAGATCAACACATCGCTGTTGAGCGCCACCTGCGCCCCTTCTTCGGGAGCCTGGATGACGACGGTGGGTAGCTCTCCCGCGATCGGCGTGCCAGTCTGTGGCTGTTTGGCCTTCTCTTCTCTGGTGAGGGTACAGGCGGAAATCACCCCCAACACCAGCAGCACGAACAGGCACTGATAAAACAAAGAAGGCGCTCTCTTAGCCGTCATCATCGGAGCCTCCCGACGAGAAATTTCTAGCGAGGGGCGAGAAAAGCCGCGTTCTGTGACCCGTAATCTCAGTCTATGACGGATCGCGGGAGCGCGTCAACGGACTGCCCCGCGAAACCTCCAATCATCATGGGATCGCAGGGCAGGCGTTGCCCAATCGTGGGGTAAATCGCTTTATCCCTCCTGCTCAGGCGGAGGGTTGCCATACTGCGTGATGGCATCGCGCACGTCGTGCCAGTCTACCAGTCCCTCGTAGAACAAATGCGCCGTACCGTCCGGCTCGAAGACGATCACCGTCGCCGCTTCGGGCACGACCGCGGCGTCGCCAAAGGACCGTTTGAGCGCAGCCAGCAGGCTGTTGCTGGCTGTGCCCACCACATAGTCGGCGGGCACGTCTTCCCTCAGCAACAATTCCGCTGTAGCCCACTGCTCGCCAAGCGCATTGCGCAGCGTGTTGAGCAGAAACGACGCCGATTCCCCTGGCACGACATCCAGCGCCAGGAAGACCGTGTCGGTCAGCAAGCCCAGATCGTAGCGATCCTGCGCAGCCTGCAAGATGCGCTGCTGCTGCTCGATGCACAGCGCGCACGACGCGGAAAGCGTATGCAGTACCACCGCGCGTCCCAGGAATTCATCGAGCGTGCGCGTTTGCCCGCGATCGTCGGTGAATGGCTGACCGAGCCACTCCCCACGGGCGACCTGCGTGCCAATGACCGGCAGCGGCGTCAACGGCGGTTCGCGCGTCGGGAAAGGCGTGGGCGAGGGACGCGGCGTGCTGCGCGGCACGCGGGTGACAGTCGGCCACGGTGTCGGCCAGGGTGTATTGGTGGGACGCGGAGCCAGGGCCGTCTGAGTCTGACGCTGTGCTGCCTGCGCCTGAAGATCGAGTTGCGAGGGCTTGTCCGGCGGCCTGTCGTTGCAGGCAACCAGCAAAGCGGCACACATCAACAACAGCACAGTGAGCAGAGAGATCGCGGGTCGCATGGCCTTCCCTCACAGAGCCGCTACAGTCTGCTGCCCATTATACGCCGGACCCCGGCTTTGCGCTGTCAGAGGAAAACAGTTCGACGAACCCTCATATGACCCACCGCCATTTGCCATTGGCTCTTGTGTCATTTAAGAATATGAGTGGTAGTAGACACATAGGAGCGAGGTTTCCCATGAAAATCGGCATTGTGGGCAGTGGCGCGGTCGGCGCGACAACCGCCTATGCCCTGGTCTTGCAGGGAATTGGGCGCGAGGTAGTGCTGGTTGACCTGAACAAGGCGCGGGCACAGGCCGAAGCAGACGACATCCTGCACGCGGTGCCCTTCGCACACCCCATGCAGGTGCGCGCCGGCGACTACCCCGACCTGGACGGAGCCAGAGTGGTGATCCTGACAGCGGGCGTGAGTCAGCGCCCCGGCGAGACGCGCCTGCAATTGCTAGAGCGTAACGCGGCGGTGTTCCGTTCCATCGTCCCTCAAGTGCTCGAACATGCCCCCGAAGCGATCCTGGTGGTGGCGACGAACCCGGTAGATGTGATGACACACCTGACCGCCCGCTATGCAGCCGACTTCGGAGTACCTTCGCGGCGTGTGATCGGCTCCGGCACCACGCTGGACACGGCGCGCTTCCGGGCTTTGCTGGGACGGCACCTGGGCGTTGATCCGCAACATGTGCACGCCTACGTCTTGGGCGAACACGGCGACTCCGAGGTGCTGGCCTGGTCAGAAGTCAGCATTGGGGGCATTCCGCTGGAAGAATTCTGCGTGGATCAGGGCAGCGCAGTGACCGACGAAGTCAAAGCGCAGATTGACGATCAGGTGCGCAACGCTGCCTATCGCATCATTGAGGGCAAAGGCGCGACCTATTACGGCATTGGCAGCGCTTTGGCGCGCATCGTCAACGTCATCCTGCGCGATCAGCGGGCCATCCTCACCGTCTGCACACCGCAGCCTGAGGTCGCGGGCGTGCCTGATGTGACCGTCGCCCTGCCCAACCTGGTAGGTGGCTCCGGCGTGATCAGTACCTGCCTGTTCGAACTGAGCGATCAGGAATACGCCGGCCTGCGGGCCAGCGCGCAAATCGTGCGCAATGCCATCACCAGCCTGGATGCACAGCGGGCTGATTGATTGGACTGAACTATCAGGCGGTTGATCGCTTGCTATCCTGATACCCGGCTCCTGGTCACGCCCTCAAGCCAACAGGGAAACGCCGTAGAGGGCGCTCATTTCCTCAGCCCATCGTCATCGGCCAGGGTCAGGTGTGCCGCCACCCGTCCGGAGAGTATCACCATAGGCACGCCACCCCCTGGATGGGTCGTGCCGCCTGCAAAGTAGAGTCCCTGCACGTCCGGCGCGCGATTGTGCGGGCGGCGAAACGCTGTCCAGGGCGAATTCGACGACAGGCCATAGAGCGCACCGCGCCGCGCACCGGTCAGGCGTTGCAGGTCGAGCGGAGTCAGCACCTGCTCGGTGACGACTTCCGGTCGCAGGCCAAACGTCGCCAGTCGCGCCCGCACGACCTCGCGGTAAGCGATCGTCTTCTGAGTCCAGTCCCACGGCGACCCCAGCGCGGGTGCGTTGACCAGCACAAACCAGTTTTCGTGGCCTGACGGAGCGTGATCGGGATCGGTCCTGGAGGTGATGGCCACATAAACGGTCGGCTCGTCCGGCGGCACACCCTGCCGGAAAATAGCGTCGAACTCGCGGCGATAGTCGGACGAGAAGAAGATGTTATGGTGGGCCAGTTGGGAGTGATGCCCGCGCACGCCCCATAAGAGAATGAACGCCGAACACGAAGGTTCTGCTGCCAGCAGGCGCTGCACCCGCCGACGCTGCCCAGCCCCTGGCGGCAACAGCCGTTCGTAGACCGTGGCCACGTCCAGGTTGGCGATCACTGCCGCCGCTGCCAGCGTCCGCCCATCAGCCAGCAGGACGGCGCATACGCGCCCATCGCGCGTCTCCAGCCGCTCAACCGGCACGCCGGTCTGTATCTCCACGCCAAGTTCTTCGGCCAGGCGGGCCAGCGCCTGCGCGATCGCGTATACTCCGCCTTGCGGATACCACACTCCGCCATTCAGTTCCACATGCGCAATCACGTTGAGCGTCGCAGGTGCCTGAAAGGGGTTGGCGCCTACATACGTGCCGAAGCGCCCCAGCAATTGCCGCAAGTGCGGCGAGCGCACATAGCTTTCGATCGCTCGTTGCATGGTACGCAGGCCGTCCACATGCAGCGCATCGCCCAGCGGAACCCGTCTCAAGCTGCGCCAGCCCGGCGGTTGATCGTAAATGAAAACCGGCCCGGTAATGCGGTGCAGACGAGCCGCATAGCTCAGAAAAGCCAGATACCCCTCGACATCGCGCTCGTCAAGCGCGGCAATCTGCGCCAGGGTTTTCGGCAGATCGCGTGACAGATCGAGTTGCACCCCATCGGGGTAGAAATAGCGCGTCAGGGGTTCGACCGGTAGCAGTCGCAGATACTCTTCCAGTCGCCGCCCGGCGGCTGCGAACAGCTCTTCCAGCACGTGCCGCATGGTGATCACCGAAGGGCCGGTGTCCCAGCGGAAACCGTCGCGGCGCACTTCGCCCATCTTGCCCCCAACCGCCGGATTTTGCTCTACGACGAGCACGCGCACACCCGCTGCCGCCAGGTGAATCGCCGCGCTCAGCCCGCCGATCCCTGCCCCGACGACAATCACCGGATCACCGGACACGGTTCGCCTTCCTCGCGGAGATGATGGCGCGGCCTTTCCAGCGCGGCCCCCCATAGCGCACCTGCCACCACACCGCCTGCGCGGCGATCGCCGTCATGAGCAGCACCGAAAGGGGCATGAGCAGGGCGTCGCTCAGGCGCTGACGGGTTGCCCCCGCCGTCATCATGCGCGCTCCCACACCGAGCATCACCAGGGTCAGCGGCCAGAGCGCCGGTCGTGCCATCAGCCAGACCCAGGGAGCCAGGAAGACCAGCCAGTGGAACAGCGTCGCCAACATGAGGGGGACGATCCCGCCGTAACCGGCGATGATGTTCTTGGCGAAACCGTCGCGCACCGCCGACCAGCCTGTATACATACGGCAGGCGATCAGACCGTTGCCGTCCGCCATCAGCAAACGCCGTCGGCGTTGTTTGGCCAGGCGGGCCAGCGCCACATCCTCGACGATGCGGTCGCGCACTGCCGCGTGCCCGCCGATGGCCCGATACGCCTCGCGCCGAAAGGCCAGGCATTGCCCGTTGGCCGCAGCGAACGCCGCCCAGGGTGCGTAGCGCACCAGCAACTCCGGCAGATAGCCCCATACGGCCAGCGCCATCAGGGGCACTACCAGCCGTTCGGCCCAGCCATGCCTTTCCTGCGTTGGCCAGACTGTCAGCACGTCGCTGTGATGACGTTCCAGGAGCGCCATCAGCGCCGCCAGGGCTTCCGGTTGCCAGCGCACGTCGGCATCGGTGAACACCAGCACGTCACCGCTGGCCTGAGCCGCCAACTGATGACAGGCCCAGTTCTTACCCAGCCACCCCTCCGGCAACGGTTCGCCAGCCAGGACGCGCACCCGCTCATCGTCCGCCGCCGCCGATCGGGCCACCTGCGCCGTGTCGTCGTCGGACTGATCGTCCAGCACCAGCACCTCGAAGTCGGGATAGCTCTGAGCCAGCAACTGCCGGACAGTCGTGCCGATGACCGCGGCTTCGTTGCGGGCTGGCACCAGCAATGAAACGCGCGGCGCGTCCCTGGGCTGTGCGCGACGCAGACGCGGAAAGGTCACAGCATTCAGCGCCGCCGTTGCCGCGATGACCAGCAGCGCCGCCGTCACAGCCCACCACAGGAGTTGCATCACCGCCTCCCCCTCAGGCGAGCGACCCGCTGCACCAGGGCCGGTTTGAGAGCAGGCCGACGGCGCAGGTCGGCGCGCTGCTTCCAGCCCACGATGATCAGGTTTCCGGCCAGCACCGCCAGCCAGACCGGATCGGGGTTGAACCACAACAGATGCAGCCCGACGCCCACCAGAGCCAGCAACACCGCCCAGCCGTCCACCGTCAGGATCGCGTAGCCGACCGCCAGCAACAGCCCCAGCATGGTCGGCACGTACCAGAAGCTCAGTCCGGCCCAGGTGCCGAACGTCGCCGCCACCGCTTTGCCGCCACGGCCACGCAACCAGGGTGAAAACGCATGGCCTGCGATCGGTGCCAGAGCCACTGCTACCAGTGTCGCGCCTTGCACGTCTCCGACAAAATGCGCCAGTCCCACCGGCACCGCTCCCTTCAAAAAGTCCAGCGCCAGCGCCAGCGCGCCCCAGCGCAGGCCACCGGCCCGCAGCACATTGGTCGCGCCAGGGTTGCCGTCACCAACGCCCCGCAGGTCTACTCGCAGTGCGTAGCGAGCGACGATCACCGAAAACGGCACCGACCCCACGAGCAGAGCAGCTATTGCCCACGCCATACGCGCCACTCTCTGCGCCAGGCTGCCACGGCCCAGACGCCCATTCCCAGCAGACCGGCCAGCGCCGGGCCGGGTTGTCCCCACAGGATACCCAGCCCCACCGCCTGGAACAGCCAGACCAGGGTGTAGACGATCAGCAGCGGGCGGCGGGGCAGATCGCGCGGATTCACCAGCCAGGTGAGCGCCGTTGCCGTAGCCCACCAGCCGAGTAAATTGACCCAGGGGATGCCGAAGTACCCGCCGGGTTCTTCCCATCGCCAGAGGCCGTGCGCCACCATCTGCGGATCGAGATACAGGTCCCAGGCCGTGAACGCCGCACCGCTCAGCGCGGCCAGGCGCAGGCGACCACGCCAGCCTACCACAGCCGGCTGCAGCGTCGCGCCGACCGCCCAGGCCGGTGGTAGCATCATCAGCCAGGCCACAGGGATCAGCAACGGCACGCCGAGCAATTGCGGCTGTAGCGCATCGGTGTAGCCGTAAGAGCCGAAGGGCACGCCCGTTGCCGCCCCGATCGCTTCCACAGCCCAGGTGAGGAGCAGCACGACGACCGCTGCACGCACCAGGCGCGACACAGGCCAGGCTTGCGCCAGCGCCACCACGCTGACCGCTGCCTGCGCCAGCACCCCTAAGGAAGCCAGCAGCGGAAACGTGTCCTCACCCCATGTCCATCCGGCCAAGGGCGTGACGATCCACACCAGCAGCCAGAGTGCCAGCAGCACCAGCCATAGCAACGACCACCGCCGCAGCGACTGGCGCTCCAGCCATCCTCGCTCACGGGCAATCGTGATACGCACGGCGTCTCCTCCAGGGAGCCAAAGCCGCCTTCCACCACGCCTGCGCCCGTGGCAGGCTCTCCGGAGCCAGCATCAACGTCATGCCGCAGACGACCAGGGCCGTGGTCAGGCTGAAGAATATCACTTCTTCCACCGGCAACACCCCGGCGATCAACAGACCGATTGACTGTTGCGGATCGATCGTCCAGGTGCCCGACCGGATGGCGATCGCATCTACCGCGCACAGGTACAGCGCAGCCGGGAGGAACGTCGCCAGCAGCAGACCGCGCCGCCGCCAGAGGATGTCTGCCCCGAAGGCAAATTGAATCATCAGCGGAACCAGCCCCCAGGCCAGTTCCAGGCCAAGATAGGTGCCAGGGCGCCAGCCAGTCAGCAGCAGCGCTACAGCGGCCAGCCAGACCCCACCAGTCACACCCGTCGCCCAGGCGCGCACCCGGCCAGACGCCTCCGATTGCACGGGAGCCACGAAAATCACCCGCGACAGTGTCAGCAGCCATAGCCCTACCATCAGCGTCTGCACTACGAAGAAGACGTACTCTTCCAGCGGGACGTATCCCAGGGTGACGCCGGTAACAAGCGCTGGTTCGTACCACCATACGCCTGTGGCAACCAGGTAGTTGTCCCAGGGCGTCGTATACAGCAACGCCAATGCCACGTGTGCCGCCAGCACACGCCAGGCCCACTGCGCCCGCAGCCCTCCGCCGGTGACACGCCCCCGTCGCCCGTCGAACAGCGCCCACAAAGCCAGCACCGTCAGTGGAGGCCCGATGAATTGCACCAGAACACCTGAATAAGTCACCTCTGCACTCGCTTTGTACCAGTGTTCGCTTTCGGCAGTCCGATCAGCATAGATCGTAGTGAGAGCCTCCCAGCCTGCCCACCAACTTTTTCTCCGGCGCCCCCTTCTTCATCATATTCTTATCTGCATTTCTGCCATTGTTAATGCTGGCTCTCTATAAGCTATATGTCTCTCATAGAAATACGGTCGCGAGTAGAGGGTGCGGTCGTACGGATCACTCTGCAGGGGGGAATCATGTCCAGGGCGTCTTCTGTCATCATCATCGGAGCCGGAATGGGCGGCTTGGCCACTGCCCTCCGCCTGCGCCATGCCGGTTTCGCCGTCACGGTGCTGGAAAGGCAAGAGCGCCTGGGAGGGCGGAGCAACGTCATCGAGGAAAATGGTTTCCGTGTAGACACAGGCCCAACCATCCTGGTGATGAAAGACACCTTCGCAGAGCTGTATCGCGCTGTCGGGCAGGACCTTGACGAACGCCTGTGTTTCACCCGCCTCGATCCCAACTATCGCATCTATTTTCACGACGGCAGCCATCTCGATCTGTTCAACAATATGGCGCACCTGGCCGCAGAAGTCGAGCGCATCGAGCCAGGGGCCTCTGCCAGGCTGTTCGAGTTCATCGGCGCGTCGGCGCGCAAATACCGTCTGGGTATGCCCTTTGTCACGCGCAACTTCGACCACCTCACCGACCTGATGAATCCGCTGACGCTGTGGCACCTGTTTCAGACTCAGTCGTATCTGCGGCTCTACAGTCAGGTCGGGCGCTATTTCAGGTCCGACAAGCTGCGCAAGGCTTTTTCCTTTCACTCGATGTTCCTGGGACTATCCCCCTTCGCTGCACCAGCCATCTACAGTCTGATTACGTATGCCGACCTGGTGCTGGGCATGTGGTACCCCAAAGGGGGCATCTACAGCATCGTCGAGGACATGGCCGCGCTGGCACAGGAGATGGGAGTCGAACTGCGCACCAACGCCGCCGTAGAGGAAATATGCATCGAAGGGGGACAGGCGCGTGGGGTGCGCCTGGTTTCCGGGGAGCAACTGCGCGCCGACCTGGTGATCTCCAACGCCGATCTGCCCTACACCTACCAGAAACTCATCCCTGCTCCTCACCGCCGCCAGTACACCGACGCTCGCCTGGCTCGCCTGGACTACGCCTGTTCCGGGTACCTGCTCTATCTGGGCCTTGATAGGGTCTATGAGGGGATGCAGCATCAGGCTCTCTATTTCAGCGAGGACTATCGGGGCACTCTTGAGGCGATCTTCAAGACCAAGACGCTTCCGCTGGAACCGTCGTTCCATCTCAACACGCCCACCGTCACCGATCCCTCGCTGGCCCCGCCAGGACACAGTCTGCTCTATGTGCTGGCCCCCATGCCAAACCTGGACGGCAGCCCGGTTGACTGGGAAACGGCTGCCCCGCTGGTGCGCGAACAACTCCTGACCCGTCTGGAGCAGATCGTCAGCCCTGACCTGCGTCAGCACATCGTATGGGAGCGCCAGTGGACGCCGCTCGACTTCCAGACCCGCCTCAACGCTGTGCATGGCACCGCTTTTGGCTCGCTGGCACAGGGATTCTTTCAGTCCGCCTACTTCCGCCCCCACAACAAAGCCCGCGACATCAAGGGGCTGTATTTCGTCGGTCAGGGTACTTATCCCGGCATAGGCATGCCGATGGTCTTGATCTCGTCCCGCCTGGTAACGGAAAGGATTGTGCAAGAGTGGCGCTGAAACGACTCTCCCATCCCCTGGTCGCGACCCTGCCTGGTCTGGCCATGGAAGCCGTCTCACACACCCTGGCAGCCGACTACCAGCACTGCCATGCCATCATGAAGGCGGCCAGCAAGAACTACTCGTTCGCCAGCCGTATGTTGCCCCCCAGCAAGGTGCACCATGTAGCAGCTCTGTATGCTGTGCTGCGCGTGGGCGACGATCGCGTGGACGTGCAACACACCGGTTTCGACTCGGCGCGCGCGGCCATCGAGGACTGGCAGATCAGCTACTGGCGTGCCTTCGAGACAGGCGATAGTCCCCACCCCGTACTGCGCGCCTACCTGCACACAGCGCAACAGTTCGGCATCGCGCCCGACTTACTGACGCCCTACTTTCGCGCTATGATGGACGATCTGACCGTCACCCGCTACCCCACCTTTGCCGACCTGCTGCACTACATGGACGGCAGCGCCATCCCCGTAGGCCGCGCCATGACTCACATCCTGGGCACCATCACGCCCTCCATTTTGACCGCCTACCCCGCCGCCGATGCGCTTTCCATTGCCATGCAGCTCAGCAACTTCTGGCGTGACATCGGCGAAGACTGGGCGCGTGGACGTGTGTACATCCCCCAGGAAGACATGGCCCGCTTCGGCGTCTCCGAAGCAGAGCTGGCGACCGGACGGGTATCCGAAAACCTGGTTGCCTTGCTCGAATTCGAGTTCGCCCGCACCGAGCAGTACTACGAACAGGCCAGGCGGGGCGTTGCCCTGCTGGCATCAGGGCGCGTCGGCGTGATGAGCGCCCTGGGAATCTACCGGGCCATCATGGACGGCATCCGGCGCAACAGATACGACGTGTTCACCCAACGAGCGGGCACCTCTACCCTTCAGAAAATCGGGCTGATTTGGCGTGCCTGGCGACAGGTACGCCAGATGTCATCAGGGACATGAACGGCACAAGCCTTCGAGGTCTCCAGAGCTGAATCATGGGGTACAGTCAACGCCCGCAGGCCCGGCCAGGCGCTGGACGAAAATCAAATTTACACTTGCTCTAGCTCTGTCCGCCCTTGAACCCGGCAAATGAGAAGCACTTGTGCCAGAGCCGGTAAGTCCCCTCGCCCCGCGACGCAGTCGCGAGGGAGAGGAGATTCAGGGGAGAGGGGAAGATACGGCGCGAAAGTTCATAACAGTCTTTAGCCCGCAGGCCCGGCCAGGGAAACTGCTGTGGGTGCGACCCAGGCAGCGCACTCCAGGTCCTGATAGTATCCCTGCCCGGCGCACGCCTGGCAGAGCACCCGACCTTCGACGATCACCTCGCGCTCGTTGATGATCTCTTCGCCGCATTGTTCGCAGGCGGTACGCACGCCAGGGCGGCTGATCAGCTTCTCCAGCGAAAGCGTCAGGACGACCGTCTGCACGGTGAACAGATCGGCGGCAGGCATCCGCTGATAGCCTTCCAATTGCGCCTGCCACTTGTTGCGCGCGGCGGGAGCATACTGCAGGGCTTCCTGCCGAATGCCAGAGCGCGGAGCAATGCGGATCGCTTGGCCAGTCTGTGTGTCGGCGAAGGTCGCAGCAACCTTGCCGTAGTCTGCCAGGCGCAGCGTGCGGTGTCCCAGGGTGCAACCAGTGGCCACCGACACCCCGTCGGCGAAGCAACCGTCCGTCTCGACGATGGTGAACAGGCGCTTGTTGCTCTGCGGTAGGGCCAGGCCGAGCAGTTCCGCGGCGTAGAGTCCCATCCGCACGCCCAACACCTGGCGCGGGCACAGATGGCGGTGCAGGGCCGCCGACTGCTGCAACAGCGCCGCAAGAAAGGCTGGATCAGAGGTCGAGGTCTGAGTCATGGGCGTCATTCTCCGCCAGGAGGCCGGGTGAAGAGGACTTCGCCCGGCCTCGTCGTCGCTTCCGTCTGCTATACCTTCACCAGTTTGACATACGTGTCGTAGAAGACCGCGCTGCCCCCTACCGGGTCTACCAGGGTGGTGTTCTTCAGGTACGGGTCTACGCGCATGGCGGCGTTGGCGTGAATGCCTTTGATACGCCGCGCATCGCCGGGGATGGTTTTGTCGTCAATCTTGATATCCACCCCGCCATAGGCCCAGTGCCCAAAGCCCAGGCTGAAGCCGATCACGCCGGGGCGGATGCCCTGCGTCGTCTTGACCTTGCCGATCATAGCTTTGCGCTCGCCGTTGCCCAGATCCCATTCGCCTGCAGGGTTGGTCGGCGAGATGATGCGCACCAGATCGCCATCTTCCAGGCCGCGCGCTTCGGCGTCCTGCTTGTTGATCAGCACAAAGTTCTCCGGCAAGAGCGCCAGCAGCCAGTAGTTGGAGGCGGTGCGGCTCTTGGTTTGTGAGATCTCGCGGTAGGTGATCAGGCGCAGGTCGAAGCCCTCCTGCTCGTCTTGGAGCGGCTGACCGGTGACGTCGAACGGGCCAGGGAAGTAGCGAGCATAGCCCACGAGATGTTCGCCGGTCATGGAATGCTTGGTGTCGTAGGTTTTCTCCTGGTAGATGTTGATCAACCGGCCATAGGGATGCGCCACCTGCTCGCCTTTGTAACCCTTCTCGTAGTCCTCGAAGCGCCCGCCGCGGTTCAGCACATAAACCACCTTCGGCCACAGGTCGCCGGCGATAGCGGCCCAGCGTTCCGGATCGAACACGCTCTTGGGCAGGTGTCGGCGCGCTTCCAGGAAGATGCGCATTTCCTCTTCGTCCGCATCTGGGACTGCATCCGAGCCGTCTTCCTTCTCGCCGAAGGCCAGGTTGGCGACCATGCGGATGTAGTAGTCATCCGGATGATTGAGGTCGCCCACATCGCCCAGGCCGCCCGGCCCGAAGCCATGCATCCCCAGCTTCTCGGCCAGCCCCAGCAAGACCGCTTCCAGCGACAGCGGCATCTGCTGGCCGAACACCGTCACGTCGGGCACCAGCGGGGCGATGGCCGGGTTGCGTACCGGCTGCACCTTGAAGGGGATGCTAGGATGACTGCCCTGGAACTCCCACCGCTCCAGGTACATGGTGTCCGGGAAGATGTAGTCGGCGTACATGCTCGTTTCGCCGATGAACGGATCAATGGCGATGAACAACGGCAGCTTCTTGGGATCGGCCAGCACCGGGATGTTGGTATTGCCCGCCGGCAGCGAATAGACCGGCGACCCCATGTAGAAGAACAGCGCCTTCACCGGGTAGGGGTAAGCATCGCCGATCGAGGGGATGATCTCCTGGTACACGTCGCTGGACAGGTAATACCAGTTGCGTTTGGCCGGGTAACCGTCGCGCAGGAAGAGGGTGTGCTTGTCGTATTTCTCCCCATGCCGGATGATGCTGGTTCCGAAGGGAGCCTGCGACACGTCCGCCTTGTTGATGTTGAAGGGCTGCCCCTTGGCGCTGCCATCTATCTTGTAGGTGCTCAGCTTGATCAGGCCGCCCTTCCAGTCGTAATTGCCGATCAGCGCGTTGAGCGTATACCAGGCCAGCACGTTGTAGAAACCGTTGGTATGCTGCGACACGCCGCGATGGATATCCGCCACCGCCTTCTTGCCATGGTTGGTGAACTCGTAGGCGACTTCTTCCAGATCGCCGACGGACAGGCCGCAGATCTCGGCCCATTCTTCCAGCGTGTGCTCGCGGGCAGAATCGGCGATGATCTGCAGGCCAGACTTGACGGTGAAATCGCCCAACCGCACCCCATCCACGAACAGATCGCCAAAAACGGCCTGCTCCGGATCGGTAGCGTAGGGATCAACGGGCACCGGTTCGCCGTCCTTGAGCGCGACGAAGTAGTCGAACTCGTAGGTCTTGTCCGGATCGGTCGAGAGCGGGCGCTCTTCCTTCTCGCGCAGGCCGATTTCGCTGGCGCGCAGGAATTTGCCGGGCCTGCCCTCTTCGTCCAGCTTGACCAGCCAGGTTGCCTCCGTCCAGGTCGGCTCGCCGATAGCCGCCGCAGCCGCCTTGTTGGCCGCCGAGAGGTACCGCGCATCGTAGCGCTCATGATCGAAGATCCAGCGCATCAGCCCCAGCGCCATGGCCCCCTCAGTGCCGGGCTTGATCGGCAACCATTTCCAGGCTTTGGCAGCGGTCTTGGACAGGCGCGGGTCAACTACGACCATCTTCATGCCGTTGTCCACCTGATTGAGGGTCACGCTGCGCGAGCGGCGGGGCGGGCCATAGTTGCCCTCGAAAGGCGAAGCGCCCACGAAGATCACGAATTCGCTGTTGGCGACGTCGCCCTGCCAGTAGAACTTATCGCCGCCCGTCCATTTGCCGTCTTCGTATTTCTCGGACATGGCCTTGCCGGTGAAATACAGGCTGCCCTGGCACACAGTGGTGTGACCGTGAGCGTTGACCGAGCCAAAGCCCTGCCCGATCCAGCGCTTGATCAGGTTGCCGCGTCCATCCTTCAGGCGGCCCCAGGCGAAAACAACCTGATTGTTCTTGGGGCCGAGATCGGGGTGATCGGGATCAATGAGCAGGTCGAGCGCGTCGGCAAAGGTGCGTTTGAATTCTTCGATGCGGGCCTTCTTCGCTTCCGGGTCTTTCTCATCCTGAATGGCTTTGACCGCCTCGGCCATCTGCTTGGCCAGGGCAGGATCGGTAAGCGCATAGGATTCGCGCAGACCGGGCACCGGTCCCTCGCCGAACAAATCGCCGCCGTTGACGATCTCCTCGATGGCCTGCTCGAAGGGAATAGTAATCCATTCGCCACCGCCGCGCGGCGTGCCCGGCTTGCGCTTGAGCACGCTCACCAGGCGATAGGGATCGTAGACAGTTTGCAGACCGGATTGTCCCTTGGGGCAGATCGCCCCTTCCACGGTCGCCAGCTCGGCAATGGGCGTGTTGTAGCGCATGTGCGGCCCCATACTCCAGGGCGCGACCGGGTTACCGTCTATCTTGACCGCCACGCCGTCCAGCAGCTTGACCTTGATCGGGCAGCCGGTATTGCACTGCAGGCAGACGGTGTAAATCTGATTCTCCGGCTCGGCCAGCGGATAGCTGGCAGCCGCCTCCTGCGCCGATAGCACATACTGGCGCAGGCCAGGGATCGCCCCCAGAAAGGCGACCGAACCACCGATCAGCGCACTGATCTTCAGGAAATCTCGCCGCGGCAGGCCACAGTGTTCGGGCCTGGCCGACGCTTCAGCGGGCAGAGTCTTGTCAGTTTGCACGGTCATTGCGTCACCTCGGTCTTGCTCGAAAACAGGAACAGCCGATCGGCTCCGACGAGAAATCCCAGCACGGCCAGCCCCACGACGCCCGCGGTGATGGCCCATTCCATAGCGCTGGGGAAGTAATCGAAATCCAGATGCAGGCCGGTGAAAGCGCTGGTCAGCCCTTCCAGTTCGGGCACGCTGAGCGCCGGGAAGACAATGTTGGCGCGGGCCACAGCAAACCCGATCAGCACCAGCACACCCATCCAGCCGGCGATGTGATTGCGCCGGGCCAGGCGCGGCTGCACCAGCACCACGAGCGGGATCAACGAGCCGACGATCAGTTGCAGAATCCAGAACGACCACCAGTACTGGCCGAACAGTACTTCGTTGACAGCGGCCACGTTGAGCGGCATGTTGCCGTACATGCTTTGCGAGAAGTCGGCCCACAGGAAGTAGAGCTTGACCAGTTGCAGCACGACGGTGATGAGGGCCAGCACCCACAGTTGTTGGGGGCGTCGCTCATCGCGCGGGTCGCCGAACAGGCCCACCGCCGTCAGCAACATGGCCGCTCCCGAAGCCAGCGAAAAGAAGGGAAACTGTACCGGCAACAGCCCCACGTGCCAGAAAGGACGCGACGCCTGCACGCCGAGCAGAGCACCTACCGCGCCCGACACGAACAACGAGACCGGAATGCCCACGAGCATCAGCAGCTTCAGCCAGCGGCTTTCTGGTTGCCGCAGGGCAAACCACAGGGAGAGGACGATGATCCCGCCGAAGAGGGTGTAACCCCAGACCATCTGCCACATCACGGAGCGGGGATTGCCCTGCAAGAACACTTTCCAGATGCGCTCCATGTGGCCCAGGTCGAGCCAGATGGACAGCAACCCCGCCCCCAGGCTGACCAGTGCACCCCATAGGGCCACTTTGCCCAGGCCCTTGAACAAACGAATGTTGAACAGGTAGTCCAGCGAGGCCAGCATGAAGCCGCCCGCTGCTACTCCGGCGAAGAACAGATACATGGCCACCCACAGCCCCCATACCACGTAGGAGCCGTAGTCGGCGTTTTGGTGACCAAAGACCAGGCGGTCGTAGAGGCCCCACAAACCGACCAGCAACGCCAGACCGCCCACGCCGTAGGCAATTTTCTTGAGCATGGCGGGCTTCCTCCCTTAGGTCAGATAGTACACGCGCGGTTCGGTGCCGAGTTCTTCCTTCAGCCGCATGACGTTCGGCTTGGCGATCATCTCCGACACCAGACTTTCGTGATCGTTGGCATCGCCGAACATGGTGGCGCGTCCGATACAGGTGGTCACGCAGGCGGGCAACATCCCCACCGCGACACGGTGCAGGCAGAAGTGACACTTGCGCACATTGCCAATCGGCGACTCGTCGTGCCCGCGACGCTCGTGCGGCGTGCCATATTCGAAGTTGGCGGCCCGTTCGTAGTCGTCTGCGCTGTTGCGTCCCAAGATCAGACCGTCGGCCTCGGCGGTGCCGCTGGTATACGTCTGCCCGAAATCGAAGGTACGCGCCCCATAGGGGCAGGCGGTGATGCAGTAGCGGCAACCGATGCATTGATCGTAGTCCACCACCACTACGCCGTCTTTGTTGGTGTAGGTAGCTTCTACCGGGCAGACCGGTACACAGGGTGGATTTTCGCACTGCATGCACGGGCGCGGGATGAAGCGGCGCGTGACATGAGGATAGGTGCCCACTTCTTCTTCCAGCACCGGGCGGTAGACGACGCCGGGCGGGAGTTTGTTTTCGGCCACGCAGGCGATGGTACAGGCGTGACACCCTACGCACTTGCGCAGATCAATGACCATCACCCAGCGTCGCTGCTCGCGCGGCTTCTGCAGCGCCCGCAACAGGTCTTGCCGCATCCGCTCCAGATAGTCCATCTGTTCGCGCCATAGTTGGGCGTCGGTACCCTGGCGAGCGAGCGTTTCGATCTGCGCTTCGTAGGCGGCCAGCGCCTTTTCCGGCTCGGCATCGAGCTGATCCAGCAGGGCCGCCCCGGCGACGCCTCCAGCGATCATCCGCAGGAAGTTTCGCCGCGAAATATCCCCCCCTTGCTTAGGCTCTTCAGCTACAGTCATTCTGATCCTCCTTTGCTCGCCTGGCAGGCAGGAGTGTGGATCGATCCAGCATGCACCGATCAGTGTAGGGGGGTGCCGAACAGAATTAAAGCGGGGAAAACCCGCAATTTACCGGCAGGTTTGTGAGGGAATTCCTGACAGAGGGATCAGTCGAGCAGCCCTTTGGCGATGGCTGCGCGCACCAGCTCGGCTCGTGTGCGCAGGTTGAGCTTCTCCATCCCGCGCGCACGGTAGGTTTCCACCGTCTTGACGCTGATGGAGAGCTGCTCGGCAATTTCGGCGTTGGTATAGCCCAGGGCAACCAGCCGCAACACTTCCAGTTCCCGCGAGGACAGGCTCTCCCAGGGATCGTCACTGGGAGCGGCGGAAAGCTGAATGCTTTCGAGCAATTTGTGGGTGATGGCAGAGTGAATGTAGGTCTCGCCCCTGGCTACGGCGCGGATGGCATTCAGCAACTCGCTATCCACCGCCCCCTTGAGCACATAGCCCGCCGCGCCTGCCCCTAATGCCTGACGGAGATAGCCTTCGTTGTCGTGCATGGTCAGGATCAGGATGCGACTGGCGGGGGCGCGCTGCCGTAGCAGGGGCAGTATTTCCAACCCACCCAGGCCGGGCATGGTCAGGTCCAGCAGGATGAGATCCGGCTGTAATTCGGTGACCCGTTGCAGGGTGCTGGGGCCGTCGCCTGCTTCGCCGACCACCTGCATATCCGGCTGTGCGTCAATCAGCAGACGCAATCCGGCCCGCAGCACACCGTGATCGTCCGCCACGAATACGCGCAGTGGTGCCATCAATCTGCCTCCTGCGAGACCGACAACGGCGGGCGCTCAGGAGCAGAAGCCTGGCCGTCGAGAGGGATCGTCACGAACAGGCTGGTGCCCTGGCCGGGAGCCGATTCGATGACCATCCGTCCTCCCAATAGCTCGGCGCGCTCACGAATCCCATACAACCCCAGGCGCTGCTCACGCTTGCTGACAGCGTCTGGATCAAAGCCGCGCCCGTTGTCCTCGACAATCAACACGATCTCGTCGCCGCGCCGCTCGAGCAGTACGCTGGCGACCTGCGCCTGTGCATGACGGGCTACGTTGGTCAACGCTTCCTGCACCATGCGGTAGAGCGCCGTCTCTACGGCGGACGGCAGGCGTTGTTCGTCCAGCCCATGCGCCATGAACTCGATGTGCAGGCCATAGTGCCGGCAGCAATCGGCGATGTAATGTTCGAGAGCGTCGGACAATCCCAGGTCGTCCAGAGCGCTGGGGCGCAGTTGCAAGGCCAGGTTGCGTACTTCGGTGAGCGTGTGACTGACCATCTCGCGCAGTTCGCCGGCGCGCTGACGCACCTCAGCGCGATCGCTGGCGTCCTCGATGGCCCGCAGCCCCAGCAACAGCGAAGTGAGCAACTGACCGGTGCCGTCGTGCAGTTCGCGGGCGATGCGCTTGCGCTCTTCCTCCTGCGCGGCGATGACGCCGCTCACATACTGGGCGCGCAGTTGATCGCGCTCCGCCCGCTCTCTGGCCGCTCGCGCCAGCGAAGCCGTCATGGCGTTGAACGCTTCGGCCAGGTCGCCAATCTCATCGTTGGCCCAACGGGTGAGCCGCTGACTGAAATCGCCCTGAGCGACCGCTTCGGCAGCCTGCACCAGGCCGATGATGGGACGGGTGAGAATCCAGGTGAGCGCCGTAGCCGCCGCAATCCCAATGGCCGAGACGAAGACGGTCGTGAGCAGCAGTTGCCCAGTGACTACATCTACGGCGTGACGCATCCCCGCTTCCGAAAGGCCAACCCGCGCCACACCGGCTCGCCCGTCGAAGATGGGCACAGCAATGTCCCAGATGCGGCCCTCGTCCGTGCGCAGCCAGACGGCGTGATGGTGTGCCGCCGAATCAACCGTATTGGCGGTCAGCAGCCCCCTGGGAAAACCCGCCCCGAAAGTGTGCGCCAGCACCTGCCCCTGAGGATCGAGGATGAAGGCATAGCGCACGTCGCGGTTGTTGGTGAGCGTCTCTTGCAAGAGCTGATGCAACGCATAAAGATCGTTGACCAGGATCAGGTCGGTGGCCCTGGCGGCCAGGTCGCGCGTCACGGAGACGCCGCGATCCTGCAACTGCTCGTCAAAGGAGCGCGTCAGGGCGTTGCGCACTTGCAGCGTGACGGTGAAACCCAATAGCAAGACCAGTCCCAGCACGATGCCGAGCACCTTGGTGCGGATGTTCACCGCACCGGCGACCGACCAGAAGCGCTGGAATATCCCCGACCGCAACACCCCTCTCACGGCCTATCCTCCTGGCGACGCGGCCAGGTTGAAACCGGTCCTGGCCACCAGCGCGCGCACCGAGTCGTAGTCGCGGTCGGAGACAGGTACGAAGCGGTCAACGCCGATGGCTGTCAGCGCCGCCCGCCCCGTAGCGGTGTTGGGCAGGCTCAGCAACAGGTCTTCCAGTTCGGCCCGCAGTTGAGGCCGGATCGAGGGAGTCACCACCACAGGCGGCGTGCCGAACGCCGGAGAGCGGTGAATGATGCGCACTTTCTGCGCCAGAGACGGATCGCGGCTGACGGCGAAATCGTACACCAGGCTATCTACCGCAGCGCCATCGGCCACCCCGTAGGCTACGGCCTCGATGGCCTTGTCGTGGCTGTAAGTGAAGAACGTGCGCGCGAAGAAGGTCTCCGGCGTCTCGCCCAAAGCCTGCACCAGCGAGGTGGGATAGAGTCGCCCGGTGGTGGACATGGGATCGGTGAAAGCGAAGACCTTGCCGCGCAGATCAGCCAGGCTGTTGGCCGGGCTATCGGCAGGGACAATCAGGTACGAATAGTACAGGGCCGCGCCGTTGACCTGCGGGGCTACCAGCAGTTCCATGCCGCCTTGTTGTCGCCCAACGACATAAGCGCCAGTGCAGACAAAGGCGATATCTACCTCTCCGGTCGCCACCAGATCGTTGATCTCCCCGTAGGTACGGCGCTGCACCAGCTCAATCGGGCGGTGCAGTCTGTCGCTCATGTAGTCGAGCAGGGGTTGATAGCTGGCGATAGTCCCCCGCGGAGAGATCACAGCCGCGACCGCCACCCGCAAGGGCACGATCTCGGCGGGTGCGGTCGCGGGCAGTGGTTCAAGATGTGCGAGGGCGATGACCTCAGCGGAACTATCTGATCCGCACCCGGTCAGGAGCAGGACAAGCACCAGGATCAATGGCAGCGTGCGCATCAAGGCATCTCCTGGACAGTTTGGCCCAGTATTGTACCGCCAGTGACGCGCAAAGCGAAGGAGTCGCTCCGACTGCGATAGGAACAGGGCTTGGGGAATAGCCGGCTCTGGCTGCGGGCCGAACCAGGGAGGATTATCGGGAGCAGAGCATCACGCGCTGCCGCAGTTCATCTTTGAGGAGCGCGTACAACCAACACGGGGAGACGAGTCAAACGCAGCACGTTTTCGAAAGTGCTTCCGGTCAGAATCTCCCGCAATGCACTGCGTCCGCGTGATCCCAACACGATCAAAGTTGCCCCTTCTTCCTGCGCTGCTTTCAGCGTCTCGTGCACGGGATGACCATGGCGCAGCAAAGGGCGCGCTGCCAGCCCAAACATCTGCAAGGTCCGACACATTTTCTCCAGCCGCTCTGTGTCTTCCATGTCAAAGGCTGCGATCTGCTCAGGCGTGCGGTGCTTCATTGTCCGTTCGTCCTGCACATGCAGCACGAGCACTTCCTGGGTGCCAACGCCCTTCAGGCGCTTGACGATTTGAAAAGCCGCATCGGCGCATTCCGAAAAATCAGTGGGATGCAAGACGCGCGAAAACATGCCTTCGCAGACCACGCGACATTGCACGTGTCCCATCTCGCGCACCACCAGCGCTTTCTGGATCAAGACCGGCACCGTCGCGCGGCGCACTACCTCGTAGGCCACGCTGCCGAGCAGCAATTCCTGTCCCAGCGTCTTGCCCTGTGCGCCAAGGACGATCAGGTCTACCCCCTCTTCTTCGGCGACGCTGAGAATCTCCTGGGCCGGTGAACCGTAGCGCACATGGGTGAACACCAGCAGCCCTTGCCCTTCCAGGGCCATCCGCGCAATATTCAGGCGCTCCTGAACGCTCCATTCGACGCGCCTGAAGTCTTCGCGGTTCATCGTATCGGGCATAGGGACGTCGCTGTCCTTGATGACACTCACCAGCACGACAACCCCGATGCCCATCGCCTTTTTGAGATTGGGCAGACAGGCGAACACCGCGTTGGCATACGCCGAGAAATCAGTAGGGAAAAGCACTCTGCCGAACATAGGCCCTCGTTGCCCGGCCAACCGTCGCTCAGCGTGAGCGCATCTGCCCACGACCTCCGCGCCGCACGGCGATGATCTCGGCCAGAATGGCTACCGCGATTTCGCCGGGCGTCGGCCCACCCAGGTCCAGGCCAATGGGCGCATAAACCCGCCCAAGGGCTTCCTCCGGATAGCCGTCCGCGCGAAGATGATCAAGCACGATCTGACACTTGGCCCGGCTGCCGATCATGCCGATGTAGGGTACTGGGGTGTCCATCACCTGGCGCATGGCTGCTTCATCGGCGACGTGATCCGTGGTGATGAGCACCACATAGCTATCCGCTGTCAGCTCCACCTGACGCAGGTCGGGCGCGGTACCGCGTTCAGGGTGCACATCTACGACGATCACCTCAAAACCAGCCGCTTCGGCCATCACCTTGAGGGGTCGCCCGATATGCCCGCCGCCAACAATCACCAGGCGGGGCGGAGGGGTGTAGCTCTGGATGAACACGGTCAGTTCTCCTCCGCACAGCGTGCCGACGGCGTCTTCTCCTTCTTCGCGGAGGGCGTAATGCTTTAGCAGACAGCGTCGCGTGGCCAGCGCATCGCGCACATCAGAGAGGATCGCTGCTTCCAGCTTGCCGCCTCCTACCGTGCCAGAAGTCGTACCGTCGCTGCGCAGAACGATCTGCGCACCCACTTTGGCCGGCGAAGCCCCTACCACTTCCACGACCGTCGCCATGGCGACCGGTTCGTTGAGACGTAGCGCTTCGGCCAGGGCAAGGATCGGGTGTTGCATGGCGGACTCACTTTACTCGCGAACTCATCCTACCGCGTCTCCGGCTGCCTGTTCAAGGGCAGTAGTCAACCACCTGGAAACTTCTTCAACCGAGGGAATGCGTCCGGCACAGACCAGTTTCTCGTTGATCACCAGGCCAGGAGTGAACAGAATCGGATACTGGAAAATCTCTGCCGGATCCTCGACATGCTGCAGGGTGACTTCCAGATCGGGGTAACGTGCCATCAGCTGTTCCAGGGCATTGACCACCATCTCTTCGACCATGTAACAGTTGAAGCAACCAGGGCCAAGGATTTTGACGCTGAGCATGATCATTCCTCCTGTCCTGCCCGATCTTGCCCCAAAGCGCGGGTGCCGTTCTTCTCACAGTCCAGGCAGAGATCCGTTGCCCGGTTGGTCCAGTAAACCTTGCCGCAGCCCGGACAGGTCACCTTGCGCAGGCCACCCATCCTCGGTTCGCTGCGGGGACGCAGTTCCGGCGGCAAAGCGGCAAACGGGTCTTGCACACACGCGCAAAATGCTGGTTTGTCCTGGGGGGTGTTCTGTTCCGGCGAAACTTTCTGCTCTTGATCGCCCATTGTAGTTGCTCCTGGGTCAGCCAATAGACGGCGCATCAATGATAATGGACTGCAGCGCTGCCAGCTTGTCGGCATGTTGGGGGTCAAAAAGGGGCGTGCAGTCTTCCACCTTGACCTGCGCAGCAACGAGTTTCAGGGCAAACGTGTAGCAGGTTGGCTGCCCGCACTGACGACAGTTCGTCTTGGGCAGCAGGTTGTACACAGCCATCGGCGTCGGGCGCTGACGTGTGCTATGGTCCGGCACGATCTCGGCCCGGCGCTCCCAGGTGCGGTTGACCAGGGCGATCAGTCCGTGTAGCTCTTTCTCAGCAGCGTCGCGGTCTTCCACATTGCTGGTCGCAATCTCGTAGGCATGAAAAGCGATATTATGACCGCCCTTCTTCCAGGTGAGCGCTTTGGCTGCCGGGTTGTAGACTGCCCCGCGCAGGGTAGCGTTGAGATAGGGGAGCACTTCCGAGATATCCACTTTCAGGCGAGCGCGCGCAGCGAAGCGTTCTGCGCCAGGCTCGCATGGCGGCGTGAAGACTTCGACATCGTAGTCTTCGATCAACATGAGTCACCCTTTCTGTCTCTGGCTCACAGGCAAACTTCAGCCACGCTTCCTGCGGCCAGAGGGCGAGTCATCAACTGGCAGGTCGCGTTCGCTTTGCACCAACCGCAGCACTTCTGGCGATGCCAGACGATAGCGTATGTTGACGCCTTCTCGCTCGCCAACGACCAGCCCGGCTTCGCGCAGGATGGCGAGTTGCTGCGACACATACGGCTGACGGTAGTTCAGTTGTTGCATCAGATCGCATACGCAACACGGTTTGGCTGCCAGCATCTCCAGAATGCGCAACCGTCCCGGATGCCCCAGTACCCGAAACAGCCTGGCCCGGCTTTCATAATACCCACGCATGGCCGGACTCCTTTACCTCGCCCGCAGGCTCTCTGGCGCACTCAGCGCCTCGAACAGCATCCTCCCCTGGGCGGAGCTTCAGCCGAGCGCCCGATCAGCGCCGCTCCCTTGAACACGTGACGAGTCTCTGCACTGCCGCATCGCGGGCACTGGGGCTGCCAACCCGCCTCTTTCTTGCTCATGGAAACGAAAACCTCGAATTCTGTCCCGCACTTCTCGCAGACGTAGGCATACAGGGGCATGGACAACCTCCTGGCAGATCAAGTTGAGGGCTGCTGCGAAGACGTTTGCCTGGCCCAGAAGCGGGCATAGGCTTCGCGCAACGCAACAGCATAATCGGCCTCGGTGTCGGGTTGGCGGGGAATGTAGTTGAACCGCCGGACCATTCCGATCAACTCTGCGTCACTGACTTCTGTGGGCGAGCGGCCCAGAGCATAAAGCTGCTGAAAGACTGTCTCCAGCCCCACCAGACCGACGACCGTCTTACGCGCGCCGATGGTGAGCAGCGTCACCCGATCGTCTTGTGGAGGACAGCACGGGCTGTCCCACATAGGTATTCTGCTCATCGGCCCTCCCTGCCACCTTTCTAGACGATCTCAATCGTCGGCTCGACGATGATCTGCGATTTGACCGAGTTCGCCACCAGACTGTATTTCTGAGCGGCCTGCAGTGCCCGGCGTGTGCGGGCCTCCACCACCTCTGGCGGTTCGTCGTCGGCGCTGATGCGAATGATCGGCCACAGCCGCAGGTGTGTGAAGGTCTCTGTCCGGTCAAGCTCGATCAACTTAGTGCCTTCGGCACGGCACTCATAGGACAGCAAGTGCAACCGGAAACGTTCGGCAGCCCAGATGAACATCATCATGATACAGGTATTCGCCGCCGCCACGAACGCATCTTCGGGGGTGAGCACACCAGCGTGCCCTTGAGCGTCTGGCGGAGCCGAGAAATCCATCTCTGGGCCGTTACCCATCACCACGTGGCCCCAATGTTCCCCTTTCCAGGATACCACGGTATAGTACGTTGCTGTGCGGCTCATGCGCGGGTTTCCTCCCGCTGGCAGAAGGCAGCATACTCGCGAGCCAGGGCCTGGGCATAGCTGTCGTCGGCTCCAACAGGCACCTCGTTGTAGATGCGGACGATCTCCAGCAGTTCTTTGGCTACTCCGTCGCCTGGCAGCTTGCCGGCAGCGCGAAACTGTTCGAAGATGAGCGGCAGAGCCACCAAGGGCACTGTCTGACCGTTGATGTTCACCGGCTGGATGGGAATGGCCGTCTGGCAGGAACAGGTAGCCTCGGCTGCCGGCGCTGGCTCCGTGGAAGGTTCAGGTTCGACGAAAGTGCCCGTGCGACGGCTCCAGGTCTTGCCAAGCAGTTCGTCAACCAGCTCGGCCACCCGCTGCGCGGTGAGTTCGACAGCCCGCTGGCCATTGTCATCCAGCCGACGCTTGCCCTGTGGCTGGGGCAGCCCCTGTTGGGCCAGTAAGTCGCTCACCACCACGCTGGCGGCAGGTTTGCCAGAAAACTGCTCCGTCGCGCGCGCCGCACAACGCTTCTCGCAGCCATCTACCGCGATGGTGGGGTAGAAACGCGCAAAAGCCCGGTCGCCCTGCCCGCCGGCCAGGAAAAGCGGCAGGCAAATGGTCACCGTGTCGCCGGGGCGTAGCTGTTCGAGCACTTTCAGCGCGGCCAGCCGGGTCACCGTCCCTTCGGCGAGTTCTTCTCCCGAACAGGCAACGATGCCCACCTTCTTCTGGGGTAGATCAGGCATGGTTGTGTTCCTCAGCCTCCGAAGTCAGATGATCAACGACCGTGACAATCTCCGCGGCCAGGGCATGCGCTAACTGCTGCCCGCCTTCGTTGAGTTCGGCGATGCCCTGTGGCTTGAACTCCCGATAACGACGGTAGACATCGAGCACGGCGAATTCCTGGGCCACGGTGCCACCGCTCTCCTGTACCATCTTGGTAGCGCAGGCCAGCTTGCAGCCGTCAATGGTCACTACCGGCTGGGCTGCGACTGCCGCGCGAGCGTCATCATCGCCCAAGACCAGCAAAGAGAGCGCCACCAACTGCGTCGCCTGCGGCCTGTGCTCTTCGGTCACTTCATAAGCTGCCTCGCGACTGACCGTGCCATAGGTCTTGCCAATGCCACTGCACGGCACAATGACTACCCGTCTTCGTTGATCGTTCATAGCTGCCTGGCTTCCTCTTCGGCCTGTCGCTTCATGACTTCGAAATATGCCTGGGCGTCCAGCAGATTGTCGCGCTCAGCGGGCCAGTTGTCAGCCTCGACGATCACCAGCCAACCTTCTCCATAGGGGTCCTGATTGATGACCTCTGGCGATAGTTCCAGGGCCGGATTCACGGCCACAATGGTGCCACTCACCGGGGAAGACAGGCTCACGTTGACCTTGATCGTCTCGATGACCGCCACCTCGTCTCCTGCCTTCAAGACAGTGCCTTCGGGCTGGACTTCGGCAAAGGCAATGTCACCACTGCGCTGTTGCAGGAAGTCCGTCATACCGATCCGTACTCGGTTGCCTTCGGCCAAAGCCCACAGACCTTCGACGGTGTAATGACGGTCGGTCGCCACTTTGAAGATGAACTTATCCACCGTTGTTTCCAGATAGTCTGGCATTCTTTCCTCCCAGTGCATGGTGCGGGAACCAGAGCCAGTTCACAGAGACAGCCGCTAGCCCTCGGCACCCCCATTTTTCTTCTGCAACATTGCCCAGGCTTTCTTGCTGCGCGACGTGGGGATCGCTTTCTGATTCAGATACTCCAGGTGTTCCACAATGACAGGTAGTGTATCCGCAGGGAAACCAATGACCGCTTCGCCGCTGCTCAGGTCAGTGGCGTCACGGCAGCCGTAACACCCATAGCTGAAATTCAGGCGTCGTTCCAGGTGGGGGATAATGGTCGAATCCACACAGGTTGCCTGCAGCACAGCCGTTGAGGCAACGATACGCTCTCCACCTGTCGAGTGCAAGTAAGCCAGGCTGAGCCACATCAGCCGTTCGACCTCGTCCTCGATCACAATGACGTCGGGCATGGCACAGGCCTGTTCCAGGGGAAACAGGTGCAACGCCTGTAGTTGGCCCATCGGCAGAGCGGGCATGGCCTCGAACATGCGCCGCCCTACTGCTTCATTGGCCACAATGCCAAAGCCTACCAACCCCTTGCCATTGCGGAGATTTTCCGGTAGCGGGCGGAACCCAAATGCCGCCGCAGCAGCGGGACAGGCAATTCCCGCTGCATCGAGCCAGACTTCACGCCCATGACGGGCTTCCATGAGCGCCTGACAATAGCGGTAGCCTTGCAGCCTGTGCTCACTCGCCGGTTGCTCATCGTTTGCCGTCAGGAAGCGCACTCCAATGGCCGGAGCGTTAAGCTCCAGGATGGTTCGCAAGGAACGCCCCATGTCCTGTAGTACGTCAATCTCCAGAGTGTCCATCACGCCAAAATCCCTCTCTCACCCATCACTGAGAAATCCACCCTTTCCACGCAGCCCTTTGCTCGCCCATTGCCGGGTACCGGGCGAAAGCGGCCCGATTCGACCGCTCTCGCCCGGCCCCATGCAGCTCTCACACGTTGTACCTGACCCGCAACTGCCTGACCAGCTCCACGACCTGTTCCTTGTCCGGAAACTTGATGGCTTCTTCTGGGCAGCTTTTCGCGCAGCCCTGGCAGTACACCACGCAGTTATAGGGACGGGCCACTATCGGACGCCCTTCGCTGTCGTCCCAGTCGTATACATCGGCTGGGCAGGTATTCACACAGTCCTGGCAGCCCAGACACAGGTCGTAGTTGATGGTGGGATACCAGGGCACTTCTCGCCGCGGAATCCCTTCCCACAGCACTTCGTTCATCGCCGCACCCCCCTACTTATTCAGGGTAGCGAGCGCCTGCCTGACCTTGTCAATGGCGTCTTCGGTGGACATGTTGCGCAGGTCCAGCGGCACGATGTTCTGGTCGAAGTCCACGCCGATTTCAGCCAGGGCGTCTTTGAACATCTTGCGCTGCATGCGCGGGTCACAGCCGCCTACCACATAGCGGTGACCGGGCCGCGCAAAGTACTTCCAGAAGCGCTCGCCATCGTCCACACATAGCTGAGGATGGACGATATCGAACTCGACGTCCATCTCAGTCCGCACGCGATTCATCAGTTGCCACAGATTAAGGTCACGGAAGCCCGGACACTCCCCGGTGCAATAGCACATGACAAAGATCGGTTTCTCGGCCATAGGATGCTCCTTTCATCGCTCAAGCCTTCCCCATCGATCTCGTCCAGAGAAGCGGTGGTAGAGGCGGAGGACGTTTGGCCCAGGGCATCGCCGCTCCCATGCACAGGCAACAGCTCTTATGCTGCCGCTGACATCGGCTCCGCATGGCTCCGCATCTGCGCGAGCGCGCGGGCCTGTTCACCTTGCCAGGAGAGTTCCGGATCACCGTCTTACCCTCAGTATCATCCTGTGCGCTGCCGCCTGACGTCTGCGCAACACGCTCTGTGGTCCAGGCGGTTCACTTCACAAGCTCACCTTCTTGCTTCCGGATGTCGTAGCGCTCCTGATTGGCTTTCAACATATCCTTGGTCTGCCGTTCGAGTTTGTGCTGGCGAATCAACTGCCGGACGTAGCCCTGCGAAGGGAACTCGATCGCGTCGCGCGTGCAGATGGTGGCGCAGGTTGTGCAGCCCACCATGCACTGCAGGGGCCGCGCGACGACCGCGACATTCTGCTCGTAATCGAAAGCGAAGACCTGGCGTCCACAGGAAGTGACACACATGCCGCACCCTATGCATCGCTCGGCCACCACGGTGGGATGCCAGTCAATCTCCTCGCGCGGGATGCCGTGCCAGGGAGCCGTGAAGTTCGGGTTGGTTGCCATCCTTGTTCGCCTCCAATAGGCAACGATGAAATTCAACATTCAGAATATAGAATACTACAACCTGCCCCCTGCCCTAGTGTTCTTCGGTACGTGGGCTGTGTGATTATCGTCATCAGTGCAAAGACCAGGGTGTTGCCAAAATCCTTTGGCGACGAAATATGTCACCCGTTTTGCGTGACTATTCGCCATTGCTGTTCAAAAACGTTTGATGTAAACTCCATTCATCTTCTCGAATATGCGGATACATAAACGAAGTCATGGTTTCGTACGAGGAACTCGCCTTGCGTTTCAAAGCGCTTGCCCATCCAGTGCGGTTGCAGATTCTGGAGATGCTGCGCCGCGGCGAAGTCTGCGTGTGTCACATGGAAGCAGCGCTGGGTCGGCGTCAGGCGTACATCTCGCAGCAACTGATGGTGCTGCGCGAAGCGGGGCTGGTTGAAGCCCGCAAAGAAGGGCTGCAGATGTACTATCGCCTGACCGATGACCTTACCGCCGGGCTGCTTGAGACGATCTTCGGCGAAGTCCCCGTGCAGGTGCAACCGCGCCTGGCCGACTGTTCGTGTCCGTATTGTGTCACGGTAGCGCAGGAAATTTCCTGACAAAGGAGAGCCTATGTTAACGGTCAAGATTCTGGGAACAGGATGTCCCAATTGTCGTCGCCTTGAGGCGGAAACTCGCGCCGCGTTGGATGCTGCGCAACCTCCCATCCCCTATGAGCTGGTCAAGGTCACGGACTTCATGGACATCGTCTCTTATGGCGTGCTGGCCACGCCAGCGCTGGTGATCAACGAGACAGTGGTCTCGGCTGGCCGCATTCCCAGGCCTGAGCAAATCGTGCACTGGGCACGTCAGTTCGAACAACAGACGAGCCAGCCTTAAGTCTGGCTGGAAGTACGGCCCCCGCCTGCTTCAGGCGGGGGCGATTTTGGGCGTCGCTGTATTCAAAGATGTGAATGCATGGAGAGTAACTGACATGGCTGTCGAATCACAACACCCTGCGTCTGCGAGTCTCATACCCAATGCCAAAGACCGGCGCAGCTTTGCCCTGCTGGCTGGCATAGCCGTCCTCTGGTGGCTCGTCTACAACCATCTGCAGGCCATCGCCGATTTGCTGACCTATGACCTGGTCGGCCTCTCTGCTGACAGTCATCTAGGCTCGTCTGTCAACTTCTTTCTGTATGACGTGCCGAAGATTCTGTTGCTCCTGTCTGGGATGATCTTCCTGATCACCGTGCTGCAGACCTTCATCAACCCACAGCGTGTGCGCGAGCTGGTTAGCGGTCGTGCCGAAGGCATTGGCAACGTCGTGGCCGCTCTGTTTGGTGCCATCACTCCCTTTTGCTCGTGCTCTTCGGTGCCACTGTTCATCGGTTTTGTCGAAGCGGGCGTCCCCCTGGGTATCACTTTCTCCTTTCTGGTGACCTCACCCATCATGAATGAGGTTGCCTTCGTGCTGCTGTTGGGGCTTTTCGGGTGGAAAGTCGCTGCGCTGTATCTGGTTTCTGGCATCACCATCGGGATCGTCGCTGGCATTATCCTGGGCCGGATGAAGCTGGAACGCTACGTGGAAGATTTCGTCTACCAGCTACAAGGCAGGGGTAGACAAGCCGCCGGGATGGAGGAACGTCTGAATTGGACAGAGCGTTTCGAGCGCGCTTCCAGCAGCACCCGTGAGATCGTCGGCAAGGTGTGGCTCTTCGTCACCATCGGCGTTGGCATTGGTGCCTTCATTCACGGTTTCGTGCCCGAAGGGGCGCTGACCAATATCATGGGCGAGGGTGCGTGGTGGTCTGTCCCGATCTCAGTACTGCTGGGCGTCCCGCTGTACTCAAACGCGGCTGGCATCATCCCTGTGGTGAGCGCTCTGCTGGACAAAGGGGCGTCCCTGGGCACAGTGTTGGCCTTCATGATGTCGGTCGTTGCGCTCAGTCTGCCAGAGATGATCATTCTGCGCCGGGTGCTCAAGCCCCGTCTGATCATCATCTTCGTGAGCGTGGTGGCGCTGAGCATCGTGATCACAGGGTACCTGTTCAATCTTGTTGTCTAGAGGCTGCTATGAACTTTCGCGCCGTATCTGGCCCTCA
>AMZC01000228.1_pt1 | contig 31364 bp, 31 predicted proteins | sample 948551 | NCBI WGS metagenome assembly AMZC01 (sample SAMN01120625, study PRJNA171369) | bioreactor sludge metagenome | biome: sludge; isolation source: anaerobic thermophilic cellulolytic sludge from lab reactor | place: China: Hong Kong, Shek Wu Hui wastewater treatment plant | collected... | reverse complement strand
CCCAAATGCAAACGGCGCTGCTGGAGACCAGTTCCATAAATACCCGGCAATAACACTGGCAGGCAGGGCCATCACTCCTACAGATGCATTAAACAATCCGTAAGCTGAGCCCCTGCTGGCCTCGGGTACCAGCTCAGCCACCATGGCCTTGGCTGAGCCTTCCGTGAAAGCATAATAGAGGCCGTAGAACGCATAGAACAACCACACCATCCAGGCCTGACTGGCCACTGCAAACCCCAGGTAGGCCGCCGCATAAATTCCCCAGCCAATGGTGATCGCCCGCCGGCGTCCAATCCGGTCTGAAAGTCGCCCCGCAGGAATGGCTGTGAGGGCCGAAACCAGATTAAACAGCGCCACCACCAGTGGAATACTTGTAGCCGAGACCCCCACATCCTCAGCGCGTAAGATTAAAAATGCATCTGACGAATTGCCCAGGGTGAACAACAACATGATACCCAGAAAACCTGCAAACGGTCCTTTAAGCGCCGAGAGCGACAGGATTTGTTTACTGACGGGTTGTTTTCTTTCTTTCACCCATAACCCGATGATAATCAGCGGAATGAATGCCAGTGCGCCAGCCGTCAGGAAAACTTCTCTATACCGGTTGGGATGATTCACCCACAACCGAAGTAAACCATAAGTGATCAATGGCCCGGCCACCGAACCGAGAGTGTCGAGTGTACGTTGAATACCAAACGCCAGCCCCAGCTTGCGGTGTCCGGCTGAACCCGCTACCAATGCATCGCGTGGGGCATCTTTTAATCCTTTGCCCACTCCATCTGTCAACCGTAGACCAAAAGCGGCTGCTCCACTGGTTGCCAGCCCAAGACCAAAGCGAGCCACTGCCGAAAACGCATATCCCACAAACACAATTGCTTTTCGTACACCCAGGGCATCTGAAAGATACCCCGCCCCAATCTTCATCAGGCTGACAATGGTGGTAAGCGAGCCTTCAATCAACCCGATGAATTCCTTGCTCAGCCCCAACACCGAGGTGTAGAAAATGGGCAAAACAGGCTGAATCATATCCTGGGCCAGACCGCCAAAAAAGGCCACCCATCCCAGAGAAACCACGTTCCGTTCCAGGAGTTTTTCATTATGGTTATTGCCCAGTTCCTGGCCCGATTGATGGGCCGTTTCGGTTACCTGTGAGTTCATGTTGATCCTCTCCTTTTCCGGTGAGTTTGGCTGGCAAGGAGGAAGAAGCAAAACTCTCTTTTGCAACCTCCTGCTGCCGGGGCCTACTTCAAAATCAATCCCCTCGGTTGCCAGCACGTATTTCCAGATTATGCATCAAAAAATCGCGAAGCACCAGAGCGCTATTATGTTCAATATCGCGGGCGCTGTAGAGCAGGGTCACATCACCTTTCTCAGCAGCCTCCAGAAGGAACTGCCAAGCCGAAGGACAGGCTTCCAGCTCTGCCCGGTAGCGTTGTGTGAACTCTTCCCAGCGGGCCAGATCATGAGCATACCAGCGTCGCAGTTCGGTGCTTGGAGCTACTTCTTTAAGCCAGGCCTCTATCTTCGCCGCTTCTTTCTTGAACCCCCGCGGCCAGAGTCGTTCGACGAAGAATCGGCGCCCATCTCCAATCTCAGCAGGCTCATATATGCGTTTAATCTTCAGGGCCATGCGGTAACCCTCATGTAAAGTTATGTTTTCTGTTTCCCAACCCCACCATAATACACCAGGTAGATTAAAATGGGTATATCACAATCGGGAGAAAATCGATGCTTATAGTTGAATTGCTATACATGGATGAGTGCCCAACCTGGAAGGAGGCATTCGCCAATCTAGAGGCCGCACTCGAAGCAGAAGAGATAAACGGTTCAATCAACCTGGTGAAAATTGAAACCTCAGAACAGGCCCGGAAGGAACGCTTTTTGGGATCTCCATCTTTCCGCGCACACGGCGTGGACCTGTGGCCAGAGGAACGTGAAGACTATTCATTAAGCTGTCGGATTTATCATACCCCTGCAAGGTTGAAAGGCTTTCCCACCATAGAGATGCTGCGTGAGCGCCTGAAACAAGTACTCTCAACCCGCCCGGCTCCTTGACAAGGACAATTGCCTTCCACATCAATGGTCGTGCGCTGGTACCTGAAAACTACCTTAATGTTCATCCTGGGAGTGCTCATTGGAATGATCCAGAGCCTGAATATCAGCCTCCCTTTCATCCTTCCCGGCCTGACGCCGGTTTACTTCCATCTGCTGATGGCCGGGTGGATCTCACCCAGTTCATTTTTACATAGCCATCTGGATGCTTCCTAAATTCAATATAGAAAAGCCGCGCGGAAGCGATATGCTCTCATGGACGGTTTACTTCCTTCAGGCCTGGAGACGCATTCAGACCTCATAAAAGCGGGTAACAATAAAAATATCTGGCCATCCCATGAGTGGATTTCACATAGAATGGCCAGGTTAATCAACACGAAGGTGTTTACTTCTCCGCCTGCCGGAGGGTCTCAAGGCGCTTTTCAACCCATTCAAGTCTGGCTTTTAAAGCATCCCTCCAGACCTCCAGGGAAGCTCGCTCCGGGGCCGGAATATCCCCCAAACATAGGCCCGGGCCTACCCCTCCTCCCCGCAGGAATCTTTTACCTCTTCCCCAAAAAGCAGGAACATTACTTCCACTACAGGGCCCAATGCCTCTACCCACAGGGCCATTTCCCAAAGGACCAGTTCGATCCATACCAGGCATCAACAACCTCCTTTTTTATAAAACAAACCGAATAGAACAACAAACTCTTCCCTTTCTCAAGATTGAGAAAGCGCTAACAACCGTCCAATCAGCTCTTGCATCCTTTGCAATTCCTCCTGCCAGTTTCGCAATGCTTCCTCACCCTGTGTCGTCAGACGATAGACCCTGCGTGGAGGTCCCTGGGTCTGATCCGTATCCCAGCCCGACTGCACCCACTCCAGATCTTCCATCTCACGTAAGGCACGGTACACCACACTGGGATGGAGCAGGTTCAGACCCAGTGACGCCAGGTCTGAAAGCAAGGTATACCCGTGGCGGGGCTGCGCTTTCAGTAAAACCAGCAAAGCGGGTTCCAGGATCGAAGCCGTAAGCGGCGAATGACGTTCTTCGCAGTGGGAAGCCATTCCCATCACCCATCCTCTTCGATGTCTTGGCACGCGAGATTCACCTCCTTACTTCGCACAAATTACACCTAAATAATAGCAATCTATTCTTGTTTTGTCAATAGTATTTATGAGAATATTTTCGAGATATAAATATTATCGATTTGGAAATACCAATCTTTGTATTATTTTAATGTTATAAAACAGTGCTTTAATTACGTTTTTGTACTATAATTTTAGTGTCTTTTTAGGATTTATCCAGTATCGGAAAGCAGATGGCTTCTACCCTTTCAGTACCACCTACTATGGAAGAAACATTGGGACAAAAACTGCGCGAATTACGTACCCGTCGCGGCCTCTCTCTGCGCAAGCTGGCAGATCTCAGCAGGTTAAATGTAAACACACTCAGTCTCATCGAAAGTGGAAAGTCCTCCCCCTCTGTAAGCACTCTGCAACAACTCGCCCAGGCACTGAAAGTGCCCATCACAGACTTTTTCACCTCAGAACCAGCACAAAAACGAGTCGTTTTCACGCCCTCTTGGCAACGTCCCCAGATTGCTATAGGGAGCGCTCAGATGCAAAACCTGGGCAAAGACCTCACCTCTAATGCCATACAACCCTTAATCATCACCCTACCACCAGGCACAAATAGCGGTGATCATCAGATTGTCCACACCGGTTACGAGTTCGTTTATTGTCTTGAGGGCACCCTTCAATATCGAATCGAACAAGAAGATTATCTTCTCCAAACTGGAGATAGCCTGGCCTTCGAAGCCCATCTTCCTCATTGCTGGGGAAATCCAGGAGAAAACCTCGCCCAATTCTTGCTCGTCCTCCATCCGTCCGACCTGCGGGACGAGCCCGTTGGCCGACATTTTCCATCCAATATATTCAATAAGGAGTTAACCATGAAAATTGCCATCACCACTGAAGACGGCCAGACGATCAGTCGGCATTTTGGTCGTGCACCCTACTATCTGGTTCTGAACATTGAAAAGGGAGAAATCACTGATCGAGAAATGCGGAACAAACCGGGCCATCATTCCCTGAGCGGCTCATTACACACCGAAGAGCATCATTCAACCAGTCACGGGCAGGATGAAGCCTCTCACCACAGACACGCCAGTATGGCCGAGGTCATTGCCGATTGCCAGGTATTGATCTGTGGCGGTATGGGCAGAGGCGCTTATGACAGTCTGCGCCGCCTCAACATCCAGCCAATCGTGACCGATCTGACGGAAGTTGAAATTGCCATCCGGGCGTTCCTGGACGGAAAATTGATCGATCACACCGAATTACTGCATTAAAAACGCCCTCCCGGCCAGAAAACTATCCCCCTCTGCCCCAGAGCCTTCCCAGAAATAATAGGCTGCCCTGTTCTTTAATGATCCATAGACCACTTCAACGATTCCTGAAACATGATCCCCTCCATCCATCCCACGCTCAACGTCTTGCTGATCAGCCTGGTGGCCAGCCTTGGAACTGGACTGGGCGGGCTGATCGCCATGATCCACCAGCCGGGAAGGCGGTTTTACGGCTTGCTCATGGGTATCACGGCAGGGGTCATGATCTGCCTTTCTTTCCTGGAACTGGTCAATCGGGCATGGGAACTTGCCGGCCCATGGGTAACCGCCTTCGGGTTTGGTACAGGTGCCACTTTTATGTTCCTCATCGATCACTTCTCTCCCCACATTCGATTCGGAGAGAAGGAAATCCCAGGTACTGAAGCCACATACCCGGGCCAACAAGAAACATTTCACTTCGGGAAACACCGATACGGGCGGCTTCGTCGCCGTTGCCAGAATTTTGACATCCAACTCGTCAATACTGGCCTCTTGTTGGCTGTGGGGATTACTATTCACAACCTTCCAGAAGGAATCTCCGTTGGCGCCGGTTATTTAAACAGCCCCAAATTTGGCCTGCTGGTTGCTTTGGCTATCCTGCTACACAACATTCCAGAAGGTATTGCCACAGCCCTTCCACTGTATCGAGGTGGGATATCTCGCCGGGATGCCTTTAGAATAGCCTTCCTGTCAGGATTTGCAGAACCAGTGGGAGCGTTTCTGGCAAGCCTGTTCCTGGTTTCGTTCCAGGGTCTGGTACCCGGCGCCCTTGCCTTCGCCGCCGGCGTCATGGTTTTTATCACACTTGATGAACTAATTCCAGCCGCGCGTGAATATGGACATGAACACTTTACTGCCATTGGCATGATTTTGGGATCGCTGTTCGTGTTCATACTGTCCGGATGGATCGGCATATAAAATGATTGTTCCCACTACGCCAGAGAGATTTTTCACTCAAAACCTGACCAATGCCGGAAGCCACTCACATCTGCCCTTTACCATCGCCACTCCGAACACTGGACAGATTGGGATGTAACCTTCAGCGATACTTTACCCAATACACACAGAATATACAAATTGCCCACGCAACCCCAACACCTCAGGTTGCGCTATCTCAACCATTTCAGCTGCATCGGGGCAGGCCTGATAAGCCATTAATTTGCCAATAAAACATCGTTTTGGGAAAGAAAGCGAGGTTCCTTAACTGTCCAGTGTAATGCAACAAATCCCATGAAACCAATTACAGCTGACACTATAAAAATTACCGGATAGCTGGTCTCCAACGCAAGCCATCCCCCCAACAGAGGGGCAACACCTGCAGCAATACCGGGAATAGTATTTGCCAGTCCAATAAAAGTAGGACGTGTTTCTGGCCTGCTGAACTCCATAGCAATTGAAATACTACCCAGGTAATTGCCACTGGCGTTCACCCCACGCAGAAAAAACACAGCAAAGAACCATGAGGGATTTGGTGCAACAAAAGCGACCAGTAACGCAGCAATCCCCAGTACAATACTGATTTCTAAAATTAGCTTATAGCCTCTGCGGTCTGCCAGCCATCCAAGCGCAGGATTGGCTACCGCCTGACCAACTGTATAGGCCACCATAAAAGAAGCAGAAAAAGCATCAGGTAATGACCAATGCTGAATTGCGTAAACAATCAGGAAGCCATTGGCCATTCCACTGAGTGCAATCACCACCTGACTGATAATATAACGAACGAAATTCGGGTTATCTCTCAACAAAGAGGGGATGTTACGATAATAATCCGACAATGAAATAGTTTCTTTATTAAATGGGTCTGGAGGTTCTCTGGTTAAACTCAGGAAAAACCAGGACAGCAGGTTGAATCCGGCTCCCAGAGCGAAAGCCCAGACAAATCCTATCGGGAAAGGGAAGGCTCCCAGCATCCAGGTTGCGATGCCTGCGCCCAGAATCCCCCCTCCCATGCCAAGGAAATTGGTCACGCCAAAGAAACGGCCTCGTACTCGGGTTGGAATGACTTTGGCTATCATCTCCTGCCAGCCCACCAGAATTCCCCCGGCACCAATCGAATGCCACGCAAATAAGCAGATAGTCACGGTAGTTACTATCGCCGGATCAGAATTTGCAAACAACAATGTGGCGGGGACAAAAAGTGCCACTGGAAGGCGCTCCAGAAAAAAACCGAAATTGACCGGGATTCTTTTTTTGATTTTTTCCCGTTCAACCCAACGAGATGTAAATAATTGTGGAATTAAGTACCCTGCAGTTGAAAGAAAGGGAATAAGGCCCAGAACAACTGGGTTTGATGTAAAGTGAGTGATAAATACCGGCAAAATTACAGTTGGAGAGTAAAAACTATATCCCCACCAGAAGGCAAAGCCATCTAAAGCGTTGACGATCAAGTTATGCTTAAGATTTTTTTCGATGTACTCCTGGATGCCAGCCGTGTTCATAAACACCATTATATAAGGGATTTGCAAAATAATCTGCAAATCCCTTATCCAGCTATAAATGCCGAACCCGACCGGTAACTATCCTTAGGTACTTTGGGCTCGATTTACCCTTCTGAAGTGGTACCCATAGATCGCAAAGGTTATTGCCAGAGCAAACTTTCGCGGATATTTAAGTAACGTCCAGAAAAATAATCGCCAGTATTCTTTTCTCTCTTTACCAACAATTCCCAGTCGCCATACAGAGGCAAAAAACGCATAAATTTCTTCCAGATGAAGTGTAACATTCACCCTGGGAGGGTTATATGTCTCCAGAAACACACGTACACGTTCGTAAAACCGCTTGGGGCTGTAAAGCTCATCCAAAAGTTGCTGATACCCTTGCCTGAGAGTTTCTAAACCCATGCGCGGAATAATATTTGTTGACCCATCGGTGTTATCACCTGTCATGTCCTGAATCAATCGGCCTTCTTCTTCCATGCGTTGATATAGTTTGGTACCATAAGGAGCTTGAAGCATGCCCACCATGGCGGTCACAATACCACTGGTCTGGATGAATTCTAGCTGACGTTGAAAAATGGAAGGACGATCACTATCAAAACCGACAATGAATCCTCCCATAACCTGAAGGCCCCATCGTTGCAGTGTATGCACACTTTCCACCAGATTCCGGCGGAGATTTTGTCCTTTATTACATTCTGCCAGGCTTTCTTCATCAGGAGTTTCAATTCCTACGAAAACTGAAGTAAACCCCGCTTCTACCATCATTTTCATCAGCTCAGGGTCGTCCGCCAGATTAATAGATGCTTCTGTAATGAAACTGCACCCGGTTTTACCTTTTCTCCATTCAATAAGGGCCGGTAGAATTTCTTCTTTAATCTGCTTTCGATTGCCAATGAAATTGTCATCAACAAAGAAGATATTTCTACGCCAGCCCAGGTTGTACATTGTATCTAATTCGGCAATAATTTGACGAGCCGTCTTGGTGCGCGGGCGATGGCCAAGCATCGCAGTGACATTACAAAAATCACAATTAAAGGGGCAACCTCGAGAATACTGAATACTCAACGAATCATAATACCGCGTATCGATTAACTCCCATTGAGGAATAGGTGACTGTGTGATATCAGCATATTCTGTCGTGGTATACACATGTTGAGGAGAACCTCTTTCAAGATCCCGAAGAAAAACGGGCAAGGTGAGTTCTCCCTCATTAAGTACAAAATGATCTACCTCTGGAAATTTTTCCCATTCTCCCAGAAATAGAGGCCCCCCAGCCACAATCTTTTTACCGGCCAACTTACAACGATGGATCACTTCATAAGTGGATTTTCTTTGGACTACCATCGCTGATACGAAAACCAGATCAGCCCAGGCAATATCCGCATCTGACAGATGTCTCGTATTGAGGTCAATGATACGCTTATTCCAACCTTCAGGGAGAAGGGCAGCCACAGTTAGCAGACCAAGCGGTGGAGAAGATGCTTTCTTTCGAATAAACCGCAGAGCATGTTTGAAGGACCAAAACGTATCAGGGAATTCCGGATAGATAAGCAAAGCGTTCATTCCAACACCTCAGGAGTATGGAAGTATAGGATCAGGCTCAGTATAAAATTTGTTCTCTCATAAAAGATGTGATTGGAGTCACAATCTCAAGCGTGCTTGAAAGAACGAAGTCATATTACTTAATTTCGAGAGTTGTGAAGAGTTCGAGTAGAATACGGATATTAAGAAGCATGAGAGGAGATCGTCTCCTGTAATGGAAAATACAATTTCAAACTCTCTCAAGAGATTCAGCTGGTTTGTATTGGTCTACAACCTTTTGGTGATTGTGTTTGGCGCTTATGTTCGAGCCACAAGATCAGGTGCAGGATGCGGGTCTCATTGGCCATTATGTAATGGCGTGGTGATTCCTCAAAACCCCGCGACCGAAACTATTGTGGAATTTACCCACCGTGTCACCAGTGGGTTCACCGTTCTCTTAATCGTTATTCTTATTACATGGATTTGGCGCCGTTCTCAAAGAGGAAGTCCCATCAGGGTGAGCGCTGCCCTGGCAGGATTCTTTATTATTACTGAATCTTTAATTGGCGCTGGATTGGTGCTCTTCGAACTGGTAGCCCATAACGATTCAATGGCCCGGGCATTCTCCATGATGGCTCATCTGGTCAATACTTTCCTGCTAATTGCCAGTATTGGAATTACCTCCTGGTGGCTTTCGTTCGGTGCACCCCAAAAGGCTCCAAAAGACAGGCAAGCCCGCCTGCTAAGCCTTCTTGGGGCAGGTGGTATGCTATTCCTTGGCGCCAGTGGTGCGGTAACTGCTCTGGGGGATACTCTTTTTCCTGTCAGCTCTCTGGCGGAAGGGCTACAGCAGGATTTCGATACCACTGCCCATATTTTATTGAGACTGCGAGTATTTCATCCTGTAATTGCCATTCTTGCGGGAGGATACTTGATTGGGTTTGGCATTTGGCTTCGAAGCCGATACCCATGGAAATTTGTAAAGCAGTTGGGTAATTGGATGATATTTCTGATCGTTTTGCAATGGGGGCTGGGATTACTGAACGTGGTTTTATTGGCACCTGTTTGGTTGCAACTGGTACATTTATCGATCACGACTTTAATTTGGCTTTTGTTTGTGGGGTTGAGTATATTTGCCTGGATTCCGTTTGAGTTTTCGTCGGGCATCGGCCATAACCCAGTCCATGATGCGGTAAATCAATCCTCCGCCCGTGAGAGCAGCCAGATGAAAATATAATGTGCTGTAAAAGCCCGGGGTAATGATGGTCTGCCTTCGCTGAATACCTTTAACAATGGCACGGGCAACCGCATCGGCTGATATAGAAGATGTACCCTCTTCTGAAGCTACCAGGAGAGGGGGTTTATACAGGCGTTCCTCCTCAAGCTGGGGGGTCTCAGTGTCAGGTGGAAAGACGATCGAAACGTTGATATGATAAGGTTGTAACTCGAGACGGAGAGAATCGCTGAACCCTTTTACCGCAAATTTACTCGCCCCGTACGCAGTGTATCCGTATACACCAAGAAAACCAGCAATGGATGAGATATTTACAATGTGCCCTGATTTACGTTCCATCATCGAGGGTAAAAACGCCTTAATCACATTCACCGTGCCATGAAAGTTTATATCCATCATCCAGCGGTAAAGCTCAGGATCAAGATTAACACACTCACCAGGGCGAACCACCCCTGCAGAATTCACTAAAATGTCGGGAATGCGAACATCTCGAATTACCCGGGCAGCCAAATCAGACACTGCCTGATAGTCCGATACATCTGCCTGATACCTGAGAACCAACTGATCAGGCGCTATACAGTGGGCACGAATATCCTCGCTGGCAGAACCAAGCCTGGTTTCATTACGAGAAACGATCACCACATCAGCCCCCAGCGAGGCCATTCGTTTTGCCGTCGCCAGGCCAATACCACTGGAGCCACCGGTGATCAGGACAAGTTGATGTTTGAAAATGGGTTTTATCACTGGCAAGAAAAAAAATTAATGATGCCCACCGCAAGAAGAACAAGATCCTCCGCCACAACCACTGCACCCACCCCCCGACGTGGCAATCGCTCTCCCGTCTGACGAAGCATAAAAGACCGATATGGCTCGAATGGTTCTCTCGGAAAAACAGCTTTTACATCGGATAGGCTGGTCAGCTTCTTTAAAAGAACGAAGCGCGTCAAAATGCTCACCACAATCCTGACACACATACTCGTAAAGAGGCATAATCTCAATTCTCCTGTGAAAGGAAATTTTAATAATTATAATTCCAAAGTGAGGATTAAGGTTACGGCTGCTATAATTCAAAGAATGAATAGGCTGAACGTTTTTTACAAAAATGAAGGAATAGGAGACCTGGCTTTTGCGCTGGTCGTCCTTGCCGCCCTTTTTTCAACATTCAGCCATGTCAGCGAAATTTCAACCCTCTGGATGATTACGATTATCCTGCTTGGGATCGTTTATATCGGTATTGGTGTATACGGGTACGCATATATCTCCAATCGAAACAACCTCTGGGAGAAAATGGTGTATTTCATCCTGCAAATTGTGATTGGAAATGCCATTCTCTTCTGGGGCGGAGCCACAGGGTTTAACGCGATGATCCTGTTGCCACTGGTGGGGCAAAGCGCAGTCATTCTTGAAGAAAATTGGCGATTTTTTATTAATGGTCTTGTGGCTGTTTCCTACACTCTGGTGTTGCGAGGGTATTCAGGAAATTGGGATTCTGTTCTAACCAATCTTCCACTCTTCATTGCCGCCCAAATTTTTGTCTTGATTTTTGTTCGCATGGCGGTTTCAGAAGACCAGGCCAAAAGAGAAATTCAACAACTGGCCGAACACCTCACCGAAGCTAATCAGCAGCTTCGTCAGTATGCCGCACAGGTAGAAGAGCTTGCTATTGAGCGCGAACGAAACCGTGTAGCAAGAGAGATCCATGATGGAATTGGGCATCATCTCACCGCATTAAACATGCAAATTAAAGCCGCTCAGGCGGTCTTGCCCACAGATTCACAGCGCTGCATGGAATTACTTCAGAACGCCGAAAAGATTACCCAGCGAGCATTACTGGATGTTCGCCAGTCCGTGGCTGCCATACGCGAAAATCCATCAGATACCCCGAGTGTGCTCAACCAGATTCCTAAAATTATAAAAGAAGCCCAAACAGCCGGTCTTATTACTCAATTTAAACTGGTAGGTCACCCCCGAAATCTGCCTCCAGAGATGAATTTAACCCTTCTTCGGGTTGTTCAAGAAAGCATTAGTAACACCCTGAAGCATGCCCAGGCGACAACATATACATTCCTGATAGATTTCACAAATGAGCACGAAATTCTTGTAAAAGCCTGGGATGACGGCATTGGAAGCGAAGATATCCGAGGTGGATTTGGATTAGTTGGGATGCGTGAACGGGTTAATCTTTTGGACGGGATGTTCCAGATTCATTCGGAAAGAGGAAAAGGGTTTGAAATAGAAATCAGGTTACCAGGATAAAATGACGATAAAAATTCTTGTAGTCGATGACCAGGCGTTATTCCGGGAAGGTCTACGAACCTTACTCTCTGTTTATGAAGACTTTGAAGTCGTTGGTGAAGCCGCCAATGGAGAAGAAGCGTTGCGGTTAGCCGTTCAATTACACCCGGATGTGGTGTTAATGGATTTGCGAATGCCAGTTCTCGATGGAGTACGAACCACAAGCCTGCTCAAAGAAAGTTTACCCTCCTGTAAGGTAATTGTGCTCACAACATTTGATGATGACGAACTGGTATTTGATGGATTACGCGCAGGAGCGATTGGATATCTCTTGAAAGATGTTTCTTCCAGCAAATTGGTTGAGGCTATCCGTGCCGCATCCAGGGGAGAATATTTTTTGCTTCCTGCGATCACGGCCAAAGTAATCGCTGAGTTCTCGAAAATCCCCCGCTCCACCTCCAATCGCACCCCCGAAATGATAGATGCTCTTTCCCCAAGAGAATTAGAGATCCTCTTACTGGTTGCTTCTGGTGACAGTAATAAGGAAATCGCAGAAAAACTGGTCATTTCTGAGGGGACGGTTAAGAATCATCTGTCTAGTATCCTGTCTAAATTAAACGCCAGAGATCGTCTCCAGGCGGTAATTCGGGCTCGCGAACTGGGTATAATCCCTTAAGACCGAAGGCAAATCTATTGAAATTGTGACTGAAGTCACATCTCAATTTCATCAAAAATGATATTCTTTAAGAACCATGCATAAACGATGGGTTGTTGTAAAACAAACGTTTCAATCCTGGCAAAGTCTGGTGGGGTTGTCTTTGATTCTGGGCGGTGGGGTAGCCCTGTTCGGGCTGGCAATTCAATCTAACCTGGTAACAGTTTTTTCTTTTCTGGCTGCAGCTCTGGTATTAATCAGCGGGGGGCAATTTCTGAAAATGCCCGGGTTGTTAATCGCCGGCTGGTTAACAGCCGGTTTTTGGCTTGGGCTGTCCTATACGATTATTCCTGCGCCTGTGGAGTCTTTTTGGGGAATCGCCGCCAGGGTATGCACAGGCACAGGACTTGGCTTTTTGGGTATTTCCATCTCAATCCCTAAGATGACCCGTCGAGAAAGCTGGTGGGCACTTTTTCCGGCTGTAATATTATTAACCACAGGTGTGGGATTGATGACTCAACCCATTTCCTGGTGGCGCATCACCCTCCTCACCTCTGTTGGGTTGGGAGTCCTTTTTACTTTACTGGGTATAAAAAAGAAATGGCTCGGCTTTATTATCCCTGGAAGTTTATTAAGCTTCGCCGGGATTGGGGTTGCTATTCCATGGGGATGGAATCATCCAGGGAATGCGCTTACCAAAACAGGTACCATGCTTGTTTCCTTTGCCTTTGGTTGGTTACTCATCACCTTGTTTTCCAGATTAGTTTGGCGTAAAACAATCTGGTGGCCATTAATACCGGGAGGGGTGCTGGCTGTTGTGGGATGGGCTTTGTTTATCAGCGGCGACCCAAGCCGTGCCCTGGAATTCATCGGAAATACCAGTTCTGTAACGCTAATCATTTTGGGTATTTATCTCTTGCTCCTGCGGCGAAGTATTCAAAAAAAACAATGAATTCAACCTTCCATTCGGATCGTTAATCTGTTATGATAAAGGAAACAACGGCGACCCCGGTAGTTTTTCCGGGGTCGTTCTCTGTGAGTAAGGTAAGGAAGACTTATGCAGGTTGAACGTACGGATATTCGAAATATTGCCATTATTGCTCATGTAGACCATGGGAAGACAACTCTCGTAGATGCCATGTTGAGGCAAGCCCGTGTTTTCCGTGAGAACCAACTGGTCATGGAACGCGTAATGGATTCGAATGCTCTGGAAAGGGAGCGCGGGATTACCATTCTGGCTAAGAATACCGCTATAACCATTCCTGATCCGCAAACCGGTTTATTGGTGAAAATCAACATTGTGGATACACCCGGTCATGCTGACTTTGGTGGAGAAGTAGAACGGGTCATGAATATGGTAGATGGGGTTTTGCTCCTGGTCGATGCCGCAGAAGGCCCCATGCCACAAACCCGCTTTGTATTAAAAAAGGCTCTCGAAATGGGGCATAAAGCGATCGTGGTCATCAATAAAATGGATCGAAAAGATGCAGACCCTGACCGTACTCTTAACAATACCTTCGATCTCTTTGTAGAGCTGGGTGCAAGCGAGGAACAAGCCGACTTCCCTGTTATTTACACGCATGGGATTGCTGGTCAGGCTGGTACTACACCTGATCTTGGTCCAGACCTGAGGCCTCTTTTTGAATCCATTCTCCGGTATATACCCGGTCCCAAAGTTGATCTCGAAGCTCCTTTCCAAATGCTGGTAACCAACCTGGCTTATGATGAATATCGAGGAATGACAGCCATTGGCCGTATATCTGCCGGCAAGGTTCACGCCGGTCAACCGATCGCTCGAATTTTAACCGATGGGAAAATTCTACCCGAACGCGCCCGCTACCTTTTTATTCATCAGGGGCTGGAAAGAATTGAAGTGGAACGCGCAGAAGCCGGTGAAATTGTGGCAATCTCTGGCCTGGAAGGAATTGCCATTGGTGAAACCCTGAGCGATCCCGATAACCCGCATCAACTTCCGCCCATTCAGGTCGAAGAGCCCACAGTCAGAATGACTTTCAGCGTCAATACTTCACCTCTGGCAGGCCGGGAAGGAAAATGGAGTACCTCGCGCAAGCTACGCGAACGCCTCGAAAATGAGATACGCAATAACGTGGCTTTGCGCATGGAAGAGACCGATTCTTCGGATACTTTCATTATTTCAGGCAGGGGAGAATTACAACTTGCCATTCTCATCGAGACAATGCGTCGAGAAGGCTACGAATTCCAGGTATCGCGTCCAGAAGCGATTATGAAAGAGTCGGAATCCGGGCAAATCCTGGAGCCATTCGAAGAATTGCATATTGATACTCACCCTGACACTGTAGGTACCGTGGTTGAAATGCTTGGGGAACGCAGAGGAATCATGCTGGATATGTCAAACAATCCAGATAACACGGTACACCTCAAATACTTGATCCCGACAAGAGGATTGCTTGGTTTTCGGTATCAGTTCCTTACCGCTACACGTGGGATGGGGGTAATGAATACTATTTTCCATGGCTACAAGCCCATGGCTGGAGCCATCGCTTCTCGGAACAGCCACTCCATTGTTGCCTGGGAAGCCGGGGTGACAACCAACTACGGTTTAAAAAATGCCGAAGAGCGTGGCATTCTTTTCCTTGGAGCTGGTATTGAAGTTTATGAAGGGATGGTGGTCGGAGAAACCCTTCGAGGATCCGATGTGGTAGTGAACGTATGCAAGAAGAAACACCTCACCAATATGCGATCTTCCAACAAAGATATTGAGGTGCGCTTAACCCCGCCCAGAGATTTGAGCCTTGATGAAGCCATCGAATACCTCGCCGAAGATGAACTCCTAGAGGTTACCCCTCTTCATTACCGCATTCGCAAGAAGATCCTGAACACCGAAGAACGTGGAAAACAGGCAAAACGAGAGAAAGAGTTCTTTGCGGTTGAGTAAATGCATGAAAACTTGACCGTTACCTATTATTTCCTCGCAGGTCGTTTCTTCCTGAATCTTTCCAGAATATACTTCTTTATTTGTTGATAAATCATCATCATCAATAGCAAGATCAAAAATCCCGCAATGGTCCACCCCACTGGCGGGGTTTTCTCTGTTAATTCCCGCACCAGGGGATTATTCACAGTGGGTGTCGGATTCTTTAAAATAAAATCGATCGCTTGGCTGAAGAAGCTGTTAAACATGAGGTGTATTTTAGCCTGAATTCTAAATTACGTTTCAGTATACCAAAAAGTTTTCTGCCTCAACCTGTTGTACAATGAAGGATATCTGACAGATTTGAAACCGATCGCTGATTGATTCTGGAGAATAGGATGATTAGAAAGACCTCTGCAGTTCTTCTGCTCCAAAGAACAGACTGGTTTGAATCCACCAAGAACGAAGAGGCATTGATCGAGCTCAATGAAGATGCTGATCGGGTTGTATTACAGTTAACCTCCTTTCTCGACATTCTATGTGTCAGGTCTATATCAACTCCTCAAACAGCCGAAGCCGTTTCGGTCGAACTGCGTTCTTTGGATACAGATTTAATTATCCTGGTCTACCAGACCAGGATAGATCATACCTTCCTCGAAAAGGTCTTGCTTGGGGTTGGCAACCGACCTTTGATCGTCTGGTGTTATCTTCCCTGGAGAAAAGTTCCACGCCCGATAACCTATGAGATGCTGGTCAAAGGGGCTAGCTTTTCCAACATGGCGTTTTCTCTGGCCCATCTCCGTGAAATGGGGGTACCCCACTTTGCGGTGTTCGGGTCTGTAGACGACCCCCATGTGATTCAGGCAATAAAAACCTTCTCTCATGCTGCACAGATTTCCTGCGATATACATCGAATCAAGCTGGGAATCCTCACACCCGAAATAGCCCGGGATTATAACCTGGAAGATCAAACCGGTTTGATCCTTGGTATACAACCAATCTTCGTTCCTTTTTCTTTGCTTTCAGAAACACTCTTGAAGATTACAGAAGAACAGGTAAATCGTTATCTTGAGGACCTCCAAAAAATTTCGGTCGAATCGATGATTACAGTAGATACCTTGAGAAAGGCAGCCAGAATTCAAGTGGGATTGGCTTGTCTGGCTGATACAATGAACTTGGATTTTCTGGCAATTCCCAGACACGACCCTGTATTCCGGCAACAATTCGGCATTTGCGCTGGCTTACCCCCAGCCAGATTCCTTCGACCTGAGCCTTTTTTAATCCCATCTACTGACCCTGATGCCATAGCCGCCAGTGTTATTCTCGACCTCATTGGCTGTGGCCAGCCCTGTTTTCTTATGGAGATGTGGTTTTATGATCAGGCTAAAAACATTGTCGTTGGGGGAAGTGGAGGAGCGCAATCACCGTTCGGCATATCTGACGAAGAGTTGCTCATTTTGGGAGACTATGAATGTCAGCGGGGTGACCCTGATGGAGGAGCACAGATCGAATTTATCACTCGACCCGGAAGAGTAACCCTCCTTCAAATTCAAAAAGCCAGAGATAAATTCCGTGCCATCGGCTTATCAGGGGTTTGCCTTGAAAGTGTGCCATGGGTAGAGGGAATCCCTCATGCCGTTGTACGTTTGGATTGCAACATAGATAAACTTCTCGATCGGATTTCAACGACCGGTGGAAGTCGTTTCTGGACCATGATTTATGGAAGTCATTTAACCGAAATTCGAGCATTGTTTGATCTTCTGGCTATTGAAATGGAGTTGCTTTCAGATTAAAAATTTCGGAGGGGTAATGAAAAGAAAACGCGGATCGATGGTCGTTGGTTTTCTACTGGTGCTTGCAGGAGTGGCATGGATTGCCCATCAATACTTTCCTCAATATTTTCAATGGCTTCCCAGAGACTGGGTATGGCCCTACTATATCATCACAGTCGGGGGAATCTTCATTTTGGTGGCTCTCTTGGCAGGCACTGGAGGGTTGGCAGTACCGGGTTGTATCATCACAACAATTGGCGGAATTTTATATTACCAAACAACAACCGGTGACTGGGAATCCTGGTCATTCATCTGGCTCTTGATCCCTGCCTCAGTGGGCATTGGTCTAATAGTGTCCGCATTGATAGACAAACACTGGAACGTCCTCAGAGTAGGTTTCTGGCTGGCTGTAGCGAATCTGATTGTGTTCTCGATTTTCTGGCTGGCTTTCCGCGGTAGCCAGGGAATTTTAGCCAAATACTGGCCGGTTTTATTAATCCTGGCGGGGATCATCTTCCTGATCGAATCATGGAAGCCCCGCCGCCAAATTGGATAAGGAGTGATTATGGAAACCCTGCCGATTTTTCTACCGTTACCCAAGAAAGTAACTTATCGTAGCGGTAAATTTCACCTTCAGTCTAACGGATTGATCTGGCTTGATCACGATAAACCCGTTGAGATTAAAAAAGCAGCTCTCCTTTTCAAGGAGAAACTTTTGCAGCGAGAAAGTCTCCAGTGGGAAATCGTTGCTGGCCGAATTCCTGACCATCTCGCTTCGATCGTCTTACAGATAAACCCGCATTTAATTCCTTACCCTCAGGGGTACCAAATTGATATATCGCCGGAGAAGGTGTTGATCATTGGTCATGACCCTGCTGGGGTTTTCTATGCAATAACCACCCTTCTTCAGCTACTTCAACAAGAAGGGGCTACCTGGCCCTGCCTTGAAATGGTCGACTGGCCCGATTATCCCGTTCGCGGAGTCATGCTGGATATTAGTCGGGATAAAGTTTATAAAATGGAGACTCTTTATGAGTTGGTTGACCGGTTGGCGACATGGAAAATAAATCAGCTCCAACTTTATACCGAGCATACCTTTGCTTACCGCAATCACCCTGAAGTATGGGAAAACGCCTCTCCAATGAAAGGGGAAGAAATCCTCCTTCTTGACCAGTATTGCCAGGAGCGCTTCATCGAGTTGGTAGCAAACCAGAACTCTTTCGGGCATATGGAACGATGGTTAAAACACCCTCGATATGCCCATCTTGCCGAGATTCACGGCGAATTTGAAGTGCCCTGGGGGGTCATGCAAGGGCCTTTCAGCCTTTCTCCTGTCGAGCCAGGCTCATTCGAGCTGATCCGTAGTCTGTACGATGAACTACTCCCCCATTTCACCAGCCCAATGGTCAATGTTGGGTGCGATGAAACCTTCGATCTGGGCGCCGGAAAAAGTAAACAAATTTGCCAGGAAAAAGGCGTAGGCCAGGTATACCTGGATTACCTCCTGAAAATTTATAACGAGCTAAAAACTCGCGGGAAAATAATGCAATTCTGGGGAGATATCATCATTCAACATCCCGATCTGGTGAAGCAACTCCCTGAAGATGTAATTGCACTCGAATGGGGTTACGAAGCCGACCATCCTTTCGATGAACACGGAGAACTTTTTGCTGCTTCAGGAGTGCCTTTTTATGTATGCCCGGGGACATCATCCTGGAACTCGATAGCTGGTCGAACTGATAACTGTCTCGCCAATCTCTCGAATGCTACACGAAACGGCTTGAAACATGGAGCAAAGGGGGTTCTTAATACCGACTGGGGAGACAACGGTCACTGGCAGGTTTTACCGGTTAGTTTTCTGGGTTTGGCAATGGGAGCAGCCAATTCATGGAACATCCATTCATCCGAATCCATTCCTGTTAAAGAGGCCATAAGTCTGTTTGCATTCGATGACTCCACAGGAACAATGGGATCCGTGATGTTCGAATTGGGGAATCTTTATCGCAAGGCTGGTTATGAGCCAGCCAATGCCAGTGCTCTGTTTGGATTAATGCAAATGCCTCTATCGGAAATTAAAAGTCATCCCGCACTTAATCCTCACCTGCTCTACCAATGTGTAGAAGAAATCCAAGCCATTATTGAGAGTTTGAAAAATGAAAAAATGGAAAGGAAGGATGCTCCTCTGATCCGTGAAGAAATTCAACTCACAGCCAATATGCTTCGGCATGCCTGCTGGCGCGGTCTTCATGCAGCAGATCATCCTGATGCCCCATCAAAACAGGCTCTCGAAGCTCACCTTCAGGAAATTTTATCGCTTTATCGTTTTATTTGGCTGCAGCGTAACCGGCCAGGTGGCCTGACGGATAGTATCGGGAGGCTGGAAAAGCTCCGAAAAGAATATCTATAATCATTTGGGAGGGGGGCAACCCCCTCCCTTGCTAAAAAATGGTTTGATTTATCCCGAGATTGATGCAAATCTGGCGAATCTCATCTTCAGTAAGCCCTTGAGCGGTAGAATGATTAACCAGGTCCATATATTCATAATGGGCGGCGGTCTCAGCATATTCAATTCGGTCAGTCGCGCGTTTCACGGATTGGTCAGAGCGAGACACAACCCCGTGTTTCGACCATACTACCAGCCTGTGGTGACGAAGCATTTCTTTAGTGTGAGTCATCAGATCGTTGGAACCCGGAACAAGAAAAGGAACCACGCCAATACCCTCTGGCAAATTAACGATGGCTTCCGGTTGCCAGCGGAGCAGGTGTCGATTCAGGTAGTAAAAATCCTGGTAGATTTTGATATGACTGAGATAGGTTAAATAAAGGGGTTGAGCATGAACAAAGGTATTGAAGTTTGTGCCCGAATTTAGAAACTGGTCTTCATGGATGGCTAGATGTGAATTTAATTCGGAAGTAAGGCGGGTGAAAAGCCGACGTGGAGAAGTATAAAGAATGGCCGTTTTCCCACCCGACTCGACTTTTAATACCCCCAGGTTAGCAATTGGGTCCATACGGATCTCGCGTAATCGTCGCCCAGACCCGGTAACCAGAAGGGTACAACCAGCCAGGCCGGGCACCGGCTGAGGTAACTCGATCTGTTCTTCCAGAGGAAACTTACGCCGTACATCTAATGGCCATCCAAGGCAAATTGAGATATTTCCAGCAGCGCCTTCCGTCGCCCCAATATCAGACAAACGGGCGCCGGCATCCCCGATAGCTGTTACCAGCTCGTCTAAATCAGGAAAAGGTGCCTCAAGAGCCATTTCCCTATTCCTTTCCAATCACTTTCTGGATGTTTATCGCCATGGCATGGGCTTCTACCGGGCGCAACAGGCCGATTTCCAGATCAAAATGGAACTTTTCTCCAGCTTCCAGAGTGCGCACATTCCCTTTCGCTTTTTCGGCTGTATACCCCTCAGGCTCTGCGGTAGCAGGAAGGTTTATCCCCAGTGCATCCTGGTCTGGCGTCCGGCAAATCCATCGAACTCCTTTGCTTAATTGGTCAGGGCGGTGCCGAATATAATCAGCCGTGCCATCGGGGTGCAATTGCATACTGTGTGCCCAGCCAGTTTCATCGGCCAGATAATCGATGATAAAAACAACCTCAGGATCGAATAATAAACCCGGTTTCAATTCGTGATGAATCGTTGGATCCCTGGACAATTCCTCCAAAAATTCGCGGTATCCGGGTTTGGGCTTTATATGAGAAGGAATACTTTTTCTCACACGTACATGCTGTGGAGTGGCGACTGCAGTGTAGTATAGCTTTCCATAATCCACTGGACGAAAATTTACGTGCGCCAGATACATATATTCCATAGAAGTAGCTTTTAGGTTGGTAACAGTCATTGATACATCCAACAAAGCTGATCCAGCATATAGCCGTACCTCCGGTTCAGCTTTATAGTTGGTATTAAATGCAACCGTATGGGTATATTCCCCTCTTAATCCAATATATTCACCTTTTGAATGATTACCAATGATCAGACTGGCGGAATCATACGGTGCATTCGGCAACTCACCGTGCAATGGATGAGTGTCTTCTGCTGAGGGCACTCCCATGGCAGTGAAGCCACAATGAATGAAAAAGGCCCCGTAGGTTTCTAAATATACCCGGGTCGGTCGTGGCTGGGGAAACATAGAACGCATGGTGAGGTTACGCCCGTCAAAAATTGCAGACCAGATTTGTTGTCCCTGGAAAGGCAAAAGAACAATTTCGCCCCGGCTATTTTGGATTTTCAAACCAGAGACTCCGGTCTGAAACTGAAAAGTTTTTACAGAAAATTCGCCCACCCGCAGTAGTAAGTGTTCCACAGGTTGAAACATCTCTTTGGTCAAATGAATCACCGTTTCCATATTCAGTTACCTCCTGCGTTCATGCAATGATGATCTGCAATCCAACTTGTTGAAATTGATCCTGAAATTCAGATGAGATTCTTGAGTCCGTAATCAGAAGGTGAATCGAATGAATGTCAGCGAATGGATAAAGCCCTGCCAAACCGATCTTGCTACTATCCATAACAGCTATTACCTGCTTGCTGTAACGAATCAATTCACGCTTGACCATCCCCTCTTGTTCATTCAATTCGGCAAGTCCTTCATCCAGCGTTAATCCTCGAGCAGAGATAAATGCCTTGTTAATATGAAAACCTTCAAGCATCCTCCGGAACGGCAACCCCACAAAGGATAATGCTTCGCGCCGAAGGAAACCACCTGTTTGGATCACAGTCACCCCTGGCACCTCAAGGAAATGGTTAACAATAGCGAGGCCGTTGGTAATAACTGTCAAATCAGCCACATGGTGAAGATTACGGGCAATAGATAGGGCCGTTGTTGACGCATCCAGTGCTATGACATCCCCATCTTTTACCAAGCCTGCAGCTACCCGGCCAATACGTTCCTTTTCCGGCGAGTGTTGCCCGAGCCGAATATCAAAGCTTAAATCGGTATGATTCGAGGATAGGACAGGTATTGCCCCACCATGGGTTCGGGTTAACTGATTTTTAGACGCAAGATATTGCAGATCGTTTCGAATAGTAACCTGTGAAATTCCCAGAGATCGGCTAAGATCTTCAACCGAAATTCTTCCCTCTCGTTCTAATGCAGCAAGAATAATTCGATGACGTTCCTCGGGATAAAGCCTCGTTTTCATATAACTCAATATATTATCATGATTTACTACCGCGTCCTGTAAATTGACCGAGACAGGACGATCGCAACAAATAAAACCCCAAAAGCGATGGCAGATAATATCAAAACCAACTCATTGGCTCTGGCTGTGTCATTGGACTGAACTGCATCGTACAACGCCATGGAAAGGGTCTGGGTACGACCGGGGATATTCCCGGCTACCATCAGGGTGGTACCGAAATCTCCTATCGCGCGGAGAAACCCGAGCATCCCGCCAGCCACAACACCTCTCCAGGCAATTCCCAGATCGATATACCAGAACAATTGGGATCGAGAACATCCATCAACTCGTCCGGCATCTTCAATTTCCTGGCTAACTTCTGCAAAGCTGGTGCGAACAAGTTGCACAACCAGTGGAATAGCAGCGATTGTCGCAGCAAGAACGGCTCCCGGAAGAGCAAAAACAATTCGCAGGCCAATACGTTCTAAATATAGACCCAACCCCTGACGTCCGAATAAAAGCAAAAGATAATACCCAAGGACTGTGGGAGGGAAGACCAGGGCCAGAAGGGTTACACCTTCTATCAGCCATTTGAGTCGAAATTTACTTTTCTCAAGCAACCAGGCAATAGCGACCCCGATAACCAGTGCAATCCCGCTGGCATACGCAGAAACTTGAAGTGAAATCATCAACGGTGTTGAGTTCATGGTTCAACAGTTGGTTGACTTCCCGATACAAGTTGAATCTCATCCGGGAGAAGGAAACCATATTTACGCATAACAGGGCGTCCATCCACTCCATTGATAAAAGCGATAAAATTATTCGCCAGTTGCGGATTTTTGCAGTTAATCAGAACCGCAAGTGCCTGATCAAGCGGCGTATGAAGCGAATCATCAATCAGGGTCCAGGTTATTTCCGGAACATTCGCCACCGAAAGCGAGACGATCCCCACCTCAGCATCTCCGGTTTGCACATACTGGAGCGCCTGGCGTACATTTTCAGCGTAAACCAGTTTCGGCTGAAGCGACTCCCAAAGGCCAAGGGTCTGCAGGGCTTGCATTGCCGCAGTCCCGTAAGGAGCATGTTCTGGATTCGCGATCGTTATATGATGGATTTGAGGAGAAAGGAGGTCTTGCAGGGTGGTTGCATTAACACCAGACTCACGGTTGACCGCGAGTACGAGACGCCCTCGTGCATAGAGAGCTTGACTTTCAGGAATCACCAATCCGGATCTATTTAATCGATCAATATAAGAGGTATTTGCGGCGGCGATTAAATCAAAAGGGGCGCCATTTTCAATTTGCTGCACCAGTTGCCCCGTGGATCCGAACACCAGTGTCACTTTTACGCCGGTATTTTCTTCGTATAAATGCGCTATTTCTGTAAAGGCAAATTGCAAATCTGCCGCCGCCGCAACAGTAATCACCTCATCCTTCACCTGAGGAGTGGCTTTTTGGGGGTTAACCTGGCAACCCACAATAAAAATCGACAGGATAATCGCTAGCCGTATCACACGAGTGAAAATCACATGCTCTCCAATTCCAGTACAGAAGGCCAAATATGTTCAATCCAATCCAGTACACCATTGAGTTGACGTATTCTCAATTCCAGACCCATTTGGTTAAAAAGCTGGGTTGGAGGTATCCTTTGATACCTGGATTTCAACTCGGTGATCGCTGCTCTGATACACCCGACTTGCTCCTTGATTAATTGATCACACAATTCTCCACTTAACTGGCTCGCAAAATACATTCGGCTGATGAATTCAACCCGTATTGACCGCACACTTACCGGTGTAGGCTGGTAAAGCCAGGTAATAAATTCGCTTCTTCCCTGATCCGTTAAAGAATAAAGATCTCGGCCTCGTTTTTTCCCCTCATTCAGATGGGTTGAAATAATCAAACCATATCGGTTTAAGTTTTTCAATACGCTATACACCTGGCTCTGGCTTACATGCCAGACTTCATGCAGATCAGAAGAAAGACATTTATGAAGGTCATACCCATGCATCGGGTGAAAGTAAAGGAAGCCCATGATTACATATCTGGGAGATAAGCCGCCGATAGATGGGGAAAAAGATTGCATAATAATGCTGTACTCACTGGATGAGTATACATACAAGTATACCCCTCATTTAGAAACTTCACACGTTTTATAAAGCATTTCGATCAGCATTCGAGATACAATGAATAAAACGAATCGGTTGATGAAAGGAAGGAAAAAATGGATCACAGACAACGGTCAGGAAGAATAATAATTGCTCTTCTATTGATTCTAATGGGAGCAGTCGCCCTGTTTGCCAATTTAGGTATATTAACCCTACCCCTGGTGATTTCAGGCCCTAATTTAATCTGGATGATGTTGTTTGGATTGGGCGGAATCGCTTTCCTGGTATTATTCTTTACCGATCGGGCAAACTGGTGGGCAATTATACCTGGCCTGACTTTAGTAGCGTTAGCTATTCTCATAGGGGGATTGCTTCCTCGGCCACTGGAACAGTGGGCCGGAGCTATTTTCATCGGTCTCCTGTCTTTGAGTTTCTGGGGGGTATTTCTCAGCCGTAGAGAAAACTGGTGGGCAGTGATTCCAGCGGGAGTTCTCCTCTCGGTGGCAGCTTTAATTTCAGCTGCTGTATCTGGGCTGCAAAGTGAATTATCCGTCGCCATACTCTTCTTCGGGATGGGATTAACTTTCCTGTTGCTGAACTGGCTTCCATCCCCCGTACAGGGAAGCCGTTGGCCATTGATCCCGGCCGCAGTTTTGGCAATTTTAGGATTGTTTTTCTTGATCGGTGCCGGTCAATCTATCAATTGGCTTGTCGGGGTAATTCTCATCATCGCCGGAGCATGGATTTTCTATCGATCTTTCCGCGGGTAGAGAGGCTAGTCTCATCTTTTTCTCAAATTCATCGGGTATAATGCAAACGTGTTAATGAACGTATGATTAACCCGAACGATAACCTTTACCCCAAAGGACCTGTATCGTTTTATGCAAATCTTCAATATCGGCCCCGTAGAACTGATACTCATTCTTCTGATTATGTTCATCCTTCTCGGTCCAGAAGGAATGTTACGAACCGCACGCCAGATTGGTTCATGGATTCGAGCCCTCGTACGCTCCCCGGTATGGAGAGATATCATGGGATATTCCAAAGAAATCCGTGAACTCCCCACCAAGATTGTACGAGAAACGGGCCTGGACGAAGACCTGGAAGAAATCCGCAAGACTACCGCAGGGGTGGCAAAGGACCTCGAGACTACTGTAGATGAAGCTAACAAGGAAATCGAAAAATCGATTAAGGAAGCCAATCAACAGATTGAACAGTCCCTTAAGGAAACCGGGAAAGTAGAAGTAAGAATTGATCCCCGCCCGCCTTCAGAATCTCACCCCATTACCAGTCCGGTTTCCTCCGTAACATCGGCGTCTTCAAATAATGGAGGAGAACCAGCTACAATAAGCTCTCCACCCATCCCGCCAGCCCAAACCTACCATAAGTATTCATCGGCGGACGACGAAGAGGAAGAAGAGTAGGCTATAGGTATATAAGTAAACGAAAAGGTCCGGTCAGTAATTTCCGGACCTTTTATTTATTTATTGATCAGGATTTTCTTGATTACGCCGGTTTTGTTTGGGATTAGCAACATAGGCAAACAAACAGCTCAGTAAATACAGTAAGAAGAGGGGAACCATCAGAATGGACATGTTCACGGGATCAGGAGTAGGGGTCACTACTGCAGCAACAATAGCAATGATGACAATTGCGAACCGCCACTGTTTTAACAGGCTATGGGCTGTGACCAGATTCAACTTTGCAAGCAAAAAAACAACCAGCGGAGTCTCGAAGCTTACTCCAATCCAAAACATTAAATTGGTTACAAAATTAATGTAATTGGATAATCGAGGAAGTGTCTGCACACCCAGAACACTCACCAGAAATGGAATTGCAGCTGGAAGCATCACAAAATAAGAAAAGGCCACACCACTGACAAATAACAGAGTCGCTATTGGAATAAAGAAATAGAGCATCCTTTTTTCGTGCGGATACAGTCCTGGAGCAACAAACCAAAGAATTTGAAGCAAGATAAAAGGTAAAGCGAGAATAAAACCACTTAAAAGGGAAACCCGGAAAAAAACTCCAACATTTTCAGTAACTTCAATTGAAACAATATTTTTCAGTCCCCCAATTGGGCGGGCCAGGATCTCAATGGCATTTTGAGCAAACATAAAGCTAATCAGGGTTGTAACTACAAGAGATATTAATGCCCAGAAAAGCCGTGTTCGCAATTCGGAGACATGCTCCCAAATATCCATTTCCTTTGAGTTTGCCATGGATAATTTCCCTTAAAACGAGCTCAAAAAGGTTTAGCGAGAACCAATTGTAATCCAATCGTTCATGGATTGGGAAGAATAAGAAGATTATAAGTTGCCACACCCACGGAGGTAATATTGCTCGAATCGGATAAGGGTGTCCATTTGTGGAGGGGTAATATAAATAAAGGGACGGACTTTTTTAATTAGAGCCAGAGCATCCACTAAACTTAATCCTGTAGATATCAAATAAGCTGCGGCCATAGTTGGGGCACGCCCCACACCAGCTCCACAGTGAATATATACTTTTCCGCCATCGTCAATAATTCTTTGAATGAACTCAACCCCTGAAAACAATTGTTCCATCGAAGGGGCCTGATCATCAATGGTTGGGAGGTAACAGTAATATTGAGGAGCCAAACCCAACCTGGCATCATCTTTTTCAATCCTCAGGTTTACCACCGCATGGATTCCCTGTTTTTGGAGATATTTCAATCCATTATGTCGGTATTGTGGCCCAACAAAAATGCTCGAAGTTACCTGACTGAATTGGAGTAGGGGTATCCCGGTCAACAGGGGCACACCGCGCGCATAAAGCCAGAGTAAAGATGTACGAATTCCTTGATCCCTGATCCGGCGGCAAAGAATGTTCCAACCCTTCTTTATGGCATCTATCATCGAGCACTTACCTCCCTACACTCATAAAAGGATTGTTTTAACCCGGTTGATTCAAACTACGGGAGGAAGTTTTTCGATTGTTGCGGAGGACAAGAATAAAGATTACCGTTGAAACCAGCAAACTGATGAGAATGGCCAGCATCGTAATTCGAGGCCCAACAGGAATAAATAGCTGCCCTATGATCCATGGAAGAAACATTCCTCCCGAACTGGCCCCGACAAAGAACCAGCTTGTTATTTTGCCGGTAATTTGCATTTTTTGCTGGGCAAGATTAATCAAAGTGGGGAAAATGGAGGCCATGAAAATCCCGGTTCCTATCGTTCCAATAATTAATGCAGTTGGAGAATACGAAAACAGGTTAATGATTCCGAGGCTAAGTAAACATCCAGCAAGGTCAATACCCAGCATGACTCCTGGACGAAGGCGAGAGGCAATAGGAATGGCTAGAAGTCGGCCAATGGTAAGGGCTCCCCAGAATAATGAGGTGAGGTATGCAGCGGAGGTTTCTGTGCCAAGGCCCATGTTAATCGTATATGTATAAACCCAACCACCAAAGGATGACTCAGCACCCACATATAAGAAGAAGAACATCACCAAAAGTGCCAATAGATAAGTATTTGTACGACTCTCCAACGGACGAGACTCGTCTTTTTGAAATTGAGGGCTGGGAACTCGAACAATCCATGCGGCAATAGGAAGCATTATTAATCCCAATACCCAGTAAGCCCATCGATAACTCCCTGAAAGTGAGATAGCCTGGGCAACAATAACCGGAGAGAGAAGAGCCCCAATCCCAAAAGTAAAATGCAACCCATTCATATAAGGGCCGACTCGATCCTGATGCAACCAGACAAGTAAGGTGTTTCCCCCGACATCCACCGTTCCTTCCGTAAAACCAACGAGAAGGATCACAATTGCCAAAAGCCATAGGTAAGGGATCAAAGGGACAGCCATCAGGAGAGCACCGGCCAGGAACAAAGCCAGGCCCATCACCGGGTTTCCAGGCTTTTTATCATACAGACGTCCAGCGTTGATCGAACCAAGCAAGTAACCGAGAGACCGCATAACGAATAAAAAACTGATCCGAGAAATATCAGTTCGGGTAGTTTCAGCAAGTCCCGGGAGCGTTGGCCCTAAAGAGGCTGTGGTTAAACCAAGTGCAATAAAGGCTGCATAATAAATCAATGTTTTTATAATCATAAAGCCAGAGCGAGTTTCAAGGGCTTTCGGTTTGAGTTCATTCATGGAATCAGTCCTGGAATTTGAAAAGTTACAAAATTATACCCTGAGATATGTCTTGAATATCTCGATACTCTTGATAAACACTATGTTATGGTTTTCTTAATGAGGAAATTCCATCCCTATTCTGAGGGTTATTACCTGTATAATCAAACTCAACAGATAAGGATTTTATCCTATGGTTTCACCATCTTCCTTCAGACATAATGATGCATTAAGTGACTTTTACAATGCTCGAAGGAAAGCTACTTTTGAAGCCGTTTTAGCACGGATTCGCGGAAAATCCCCGACCTTGCTCCCCTATGACGAGATTCGATCAAAGCTTGGTGGTATTGAACAGGCACATCGAGAATTACAGGAGATTCCTCTGGATGCCATTATTGGTACCGTCAGCCGATATAATGACTTTACGCGTTCGCTTCTTCCCATGAACCCTTCAGATGGCAATCGCTGGGCGAATGTACGGGTTGCAGCCGAAACCCTGGAGGGTTTACCCCCCATTGAAGTCTATCAGGTCGGAGATGCCTATTTTATTTTAGATGGTCATCATCGCGCTTCAGTTGCACGCGAGTTGGGGGCTACCCATATTCAAGCCTACGTTCGTAAGGTGCAAACTCGGGTACCCCTTACTCCCGAGGACCAAATTGAGGATATTATCCTGAAAGCTGAATATACAGAATTCCTCAAACAAACCAGGCTTGATGAGTTACGCCCGGGAGCCAATCTTGTAGTAACTGCACCTGGGGTATACGAAAAACTCTTGGAACACATTTCCGTTCATCGGTATTTTCAAGGGATTGACGAAAACCGACCTGTTCCGTACGAAGAGGCAGTGGTTCACTGGTACGACACCGTCTATCAGCCAGTAGTAAAAATCATCCGGAGTCTAAATATCCTTCGGTATTTTCCTGGTAGAACCGAGACAGACCTTTACTTATGGATAACAGAACATCGAGCTTATCTGGAGAGCGAGCTGGGTTGGAAAATCAATTTAATAACCGCTGCCCAGGATTTATCGGATCGATTCAGCCCCAAGATGAAGCGTCTGATTCGCCGAATCGTTCGTCATCTGGTTGATTTATTAACTCCAGATGAACTGGAGCCAAGTATTCCGCCTGGTGAATGGCGGAAGCAGAGGGTTACCGATCCGAAGAATCCATCGTTATTTAACACGATTCTGATTGCTTTACCCGGGGATGAAGCCTCATGGAGAGCCATGGAAATGGCATTATTCGTGGCCTCGCTTGAAAAATCTTTTTTGGGAGGTCTCCATGTAGTCTCCGTCAGGCAATCGCCTCCTCACGATCAAATCCATAAATTAAAGGAAAAATTTCAACAGCTATGTGAAGAGAAAAATATCGAGGGAAATCTAACCATCGAGACCGGCGAAGTCTCACGTGTAATACTCGATCGTGCTCACTGGGCCGATTTACTGGTTCTACGCCTACTCTTTCCACCTCCTCTCAAGGTGTTCTCAAGGCTACGCTCAGGAATTCGGCAATTAATTCGGCTTAGCCCGGTCCCTTTATTAGTTTTTCCAGCAGGAGGAATTCCGGAATTCTCGGAAATTGTGCTGGCTTATGGTGGTGGACCTAGAGCTGACGAAGCCCTTTTCCTGGCTACTTATTTTTCCTCAAAACATCAGATTCCTTTACAGGTAATTACTGTGGATCGGGGCCGGCCGGGAGACAATACCCTTGAAGCAAAAGCCCGGGGTTATCTTGAGTCTCACAATATTCCTTCTGCCAGGTTTGTTCACCAGAGAGGAAACCCAGCCAGGGTCATTCTGGACTTTACACGGTATAAGTCGAATGCTTTAATCGTGATGGGAGGATATGAAGGAAATTTAATACGCGAGTTACTTTTTGGCAGTACCGTAGACCGGGTTTTATGGTCAACCAAGCATCCGGTTTTAATTTGCCACTAGCTTAACAAATCATCAGGCGATCCATATCCTTTACTATTCAAGACTAATCGCACTAATGCCTTTAACAGGAAGGCCTGATTGACAAACAAACGGGCAACATCCGAGCCGTCTTCCGGACTTCCTTCCCAGATATACATTCCCGCAGGTGTCAGAATTGTCAACCGCACCTCACCATCTGAAACTGGTTCTTCTGAATGAAATTGCTCCAGTTGCCCCATAGGTCGAGCCATTTGAATCCCCTCAAAAATCATGGGAGTGATCGTATCATCATAAGTATCCCAGAGAATCGTTCCTCCTTGATGGTTAATGTAACGAGCAGTTCCATCGGCATAGGTGGCAAATAAATCTGAGGTTTGATTTTCAATTGGAACCTCAATGATAATTCCTAATACTTTGTTAGCAATAGATGGGGGTGGAGTCTTCCCTAATCGTCGAAGATTGTGCCATGCCCAAAGTTCAATAAGAGACTCACGTGCAATCAAGGTAATTGCGCGCAGATACTTGGCAGCTTCTTGTAAGTTTCCACGATTCCATTCCAGATGAGCGGCTAAAATCAAAGTCCACGGAATCCGACTGATCTCATCTTCAACCAGTGTATCAGCTTCCTCCATGTTGCCCTGCTGGATCAGATCTACCGCATGAGCAAAATCATCGTCACGATCACTCGAAAGATTCATGACGATAGCCTCAAGATCCCAGTCCGGATAAATTAAAGAGCGATTTTGAAATGACACCACATACTTCCTTTCAAACTTGAGTATATCGAGACATTCTACTTTCTGTCAACTGTTATAAAAAGTAACCCTTAATTGCCCCTCCCTTCACAGGCACTGGTCGTTTCGAGTCTTGCTCAAAACTCGATAACACGACAAAAATAAAAAAACAGTGATCGTTCCAGTATTGGTAAA
>AMZC01000798.1_pt1 | contig 31701 bp, 25 predicted proteins | sample 948551 | NCBI WGS metagenome assembly AMZC01 (sample SAMN01120625, study PRJNA171369) | bioreactor sludge metagenome | biome: sludge; isolation source: anaerobic thermophilic cellulolytic sludge from lab reactor | place: China: Hong Kong, Shek Wu Hui wastewater treatment plant | collected... | reverse complement strand
CCCTCAACCCCCGCCACTCTCGAAATTCGGAGGTGAAACGCCTGAAACCTCGTTCCGCTTTCGTCTGGCTGACCTCGGCTGGCTGTCTTTCTTCTTCGCTCACGTCGGATCTCTCCGTCCAGTGTAACTGCTTACTCCCCATTCATGCCCCCGTCCATGAAATCGATCCACAAGGCTCACCTGGCGAAACCTAACTATTCTGGGTTGATTATAACTCTATTTTTATTCCGAGTTTCATCACAGATCAGTTGCGCTTCTGCCCCTTTGAGTTGTAAAAGGGTTTGCCTTTTCAATCGATGTTGAATACAATACTTTTCATCAGCATATTTCTGCTGTGACCTGGAGGGAGTCATGAGTCCGCAAAAAGTTACCCGTGTTCTGGTCGTAGAAAACAACGCCCAGGCAGCCAAGAATTTTCGCAAGCTGCTTTCGCTGATCGAAAACATCGAAGTGCTCGATTTTATCTCCACCGCCCAGGAGGCGCTTGAACTGGTCGGCCAGATGAAGCCCGACATTATGCTGGTGGAGGAGCACCTGCCCGACATCGATGGCATCAGCTTTACCGAAATCATTCGGCGTGACTACCCCACCACGCAGGTCATCATCATCTCTCAGGATAAAAACTACGAAACCGTCCTGCGGGCTTTGCGTACTGGTGCCTCCGATTTTCTGGCTCATGATGTCTCGGTGGGCGAATTCCGGGAGGCCGTTCTTCGCGCCGCCGAACAGGCCGCCATCGAACGCACGAAGTATCACCCTTACTTCGCTCCCGAAACAATCAAACCTGATGATACCGCGGGTACCTCCAGAGCTCATGCAATCAGCGTGTACAGCCCGCGCGGGGGAAGTGGCGTGACCACCATCGCCAACAACCTGGCGCTCGCCTTTCGCGACAACGAAAGTCAGATTGCCCTCATCGACACCGACCTCCAGTTCGGCGACGTGGACATCCTTTTCAACGAGGTGGGGCAGGTGTCGCTCATGGATCTGGTTCCCATCGCTTACGAGCTTGATCCCAAAGTGGTCAAAGAAGTGATGATGTTGCATCGCTCTTCGGGCATCTTTCTGCTTGCGCCCCCCAAACGTCCGGTCATCCAGGAGGCCATCAGCGGCGAACAAATCGCCCGCGTGCTGGATTACATTCGTAATTTCTTTGACTACATGGTACTCAACACCACCAGTTTACTCACCGAATCGAGCCTGGCCGCACTGGACACGGCGGACCTGGTGGTGCTGGTCATCACACAGGAAATTGTCGCCATCAAATCCATGCGCGCTTTCCTTGAACTCTGGGACGGCCTGGGCATGAAGCGCGACCGACTGGTGCTGGTGCTTAATAAATATCGTAAATCTGGCGCACTCACCGCCCGTAAGATCAGCGAAACCCTCAACCATCCCGTAGAACTCACCATTCCGGAAGACTATGAAGCGGCACTGCGGGCGGCAAACCTGGGCAATCCACTTCTGATGAGCAACCCCAATGCCGATATCTCTCAGGCCATTGTTGAGTTGAGCGAGCGCATCAAACAGAAAGTAACCTCTCTGGGGAGCGAAGAACGCTTCCGTTTATTTGTCAAGAATGTGTAGCTTACAGACCTCACCTCAATCCCCGCGATAAACAAAGCTGTCTACCGCACACACCGGGGATGGGTCGGTAAAATCGAGGCAAACCTGGTATTCCACCACACTCATGGGCGGCAATCCCTCCAGCGGAGGGAGGGTTACTTCTGAACGGCCCTCTTCGTTGGTAGGCGGGAAGGGACGGCCCTCCTGGCCGGGCAAATGAAGGCTGATCGTTCCGGTGGCCAGAGCAATGCCTTGCCCATCCTGCCACGAAATCACCTGAATCTGGATAACCTGCATTGCACCCCGGGCAAGCTGGGGATGAGCTTCGGAGAGTTGAAGGGTCAGCGTTTCAGCATCGAAACGTCGGCGGGCAATTTGCGCGGGTTCCGTGGCCATGGCATACTCCCAGCCCAGATCGACCAGACGCACCCGCCGGTCAGACGGAGCCGAAGGATCGTACTCAAGACAGTAATTTTCAAAACACTGTCGGTACCGCCCCCCTTCCACAGGATAAAATTCGGTCAACGGATGCCCGGCGTTCTCCCGCCCGCCATGGGCGGCAATGAACGCGTCAAAGAAAACCGGCACGTTGTGCCCCAGTCCATTTTCCACCCCATAAAATACCAGCTGTTCGTGCGAGATTTCCGTAGTAAGGGGTTGTGCCTGTACCCCCAGCCAGAGAGCCAGCGGTCGCAAATGCGGATGAGCCAGATCATCCGGCGCGGCATAAAGCAAAGCACGATCGTAGAGCTGTTCGATCATTCCATCATCAGCCCGGCGTGCCTGACCGAGCGGGCGCCCAAAGCCATTCCAGCCCAGGCGATAGAGGGCGAGTTCAAAGGGCTGGGTTATCTCCCCCTGGCGCACAATCGACCAGTACTCTTTTAAATTTCGCGAGCACCCCGCCCCGCAGAGATATTCCCCGTAAGGCAAAAGATGTACCTGCCCTTTCGGATCGTCGAAACGGCGGTAGAACCCCACGTTCTCAAAAAATTGTTCAAACCGGCGTGTCTCGTGGTTTACCCGAACGCGGGTGAGTGGCCGCCCAGCATACAGAGCCCCATACAGGCGGTCGTAAAGGGGTATGAATTCATGATACAGTGAGTATCCACCCCCCAGGTCTCGATCTCCGGGGTCAAGCGGTACCGGAATGCCCGGGTCATCTTTCACTCCCATCCGATACCCCAGCCCTTCCAGGGCATAGCGTCGGCTGTTTTCCAGTTCGTTCTGATAAAAACACATCAGAGCTGCTTCAACGTACTGGCACTTTTTACCCTCCAGCTCCACCACCCCGCTGAGCGGCAAACCAAGCACTTCCTGACCGCCAAGGGCCTGGTAAAACTCCTTGAAGAGCGGGTCAACCGAGAGTGCACTGACCGGGATCTGGGGCTCAGTCGGGCCAAAGGCCCCCACCGGCCCACAGGCCACCAGCCAGAGGAGAAGGATTATCTGAAGGTAATATCGACCCTTCCTATTGACCCAATTCATTCGTCTCCCCCTGCCAGGGTTCGGATAGAAACCGCACCGCAATGAAATCTACCCAATCTTCGGATATGCCGCCCCATATTTTCTCAGCGGCCGTATCCCTTGCCGAATCACTCACCCATCCTCAAATCTGAAACATGGTTTCCTGATAAAGAAAGCTATCCCCATTGTATTCGTTAACCTTTCCGTCAGGATAAAAATACCATAAAAAATCCAGCCTGCCCTCTGATGTAGAGCGGTGAATTCATTCACCCCCACCTGTCAATCGTTCATCTTTTTGTAGAGAGTAAATCACAGGAGCCGCCCCGCAGAAATTCAGACACCCTCACCCTGAAACCTCTATTTTCATTATAGAGACTGCCTTTAGTTATGCGCATTACAGAACGATTGCAGATTTTTAAGCGTTATTCACTCCAAAAGAAAGAACCCGGCAGGAGCCGGGCACCAGAAGATCATCTTCGCATCCGATGAGTTTATTCCGATTTCTCAGCAGAGGAGGAAGCGGTTTTCGTTTCTGACGAGCCTTTATTTTCAGATTTTCCCTCGTTGTGGTTGCCCACTTTCCCGCCGCCAGATGGGGAGCGGTGATCGGTGGCATAAAACCCCGACCCCTTAAAAACAATCCCAACCGGCTGGTAAACCTTCCGTAGAGATTTTTTCCCGCATTCCGGGCAACGGGTCAGCGGGGGGTCGCTGAACTTCTGGTTCTGTTCAAACCGCACACCACAACTCTCGCACCGGTAGGTATAGATTGGCATAACCACCTCGAACTCTCAAGAACTACCGTGCCTCCATATTCCGGCACAGTCCCTTCATTATACGACCCTTTCGGGCCATCTGACAAGAGACTTCTGAGACACGACACTCGCAACTATACCCCCTTTTTGTATGAAATGAATAAGAAAATCAGCCCTTAATGTTAACGTTTCTTTTTTTGTGCACCTCACCAACCAGCCCCAGACCTGCTTCCGGTGTAAAAAACTTTCCGGGCCATGGGCAAATCATAATCAATCTCGGGCGCAGTATCGAAAGCTCGACCGCGCCCGAGATCAAAAGCCTGCTTCTGAACCTTGATTAGCTGAGCGAGCGATCGCCTTTGCGCCCCATCGCTTCAGCCACCACCAGGAAATCCGTCGCCGAAATCATCCCGATCACTATGCCATGGTCATCCACCACTGGCAGGTGGTGAATACGGTGCTCGTTCATCAACCGTGCGCATTCAAAAATCGACATATCCAGTGGAACGGTGATGAGCGGACTGGTCATAATTTCGCGCACCTTGACCTCTTCAGGGTTGCGTTCTTTGGCAACGATCTTATCGCTGATATCTGTGGAGGTGAGGATTCCGTAATCCGGGTTCGTTTCCGATTTATTGACGATGACACTGTTGATGTACCGACGGCGCATCGTGGCCAGTGCCTCTGTCACCGGCGTATCCGGGTCAACAAAGACCACCAGATCGATCATCCAGTCGCGCACTCTGAATTGCATAGGCACCCTCCTTGGGCAGTGAATCGATGGAAAAACCCTCCAACCTTATTGGATGATCACAGTATAGCAAAAAGGAGAGGCTCAATGCAAGCCGGGCAGGCACCGTTTGTCTTCCCTTGACAGATCCATCGCCTATGCTATACTCCAGTATAGTATATCTTTCTGGAGGTGAATCGTTATGCCCCTTTACGAGTACCATTGCCAGGAATGCGGCGCCGATTTCGAAAAGATGGTGCGCTTCTCAGAGGCCAACACCAACCCACCCTGCCCCCATTGCAACAGCCTTCAAACCAGCAAACGCCTCTCCACCTTCGCTTCTCCGGCTTCAGGCGCGCCCGGCATTCCTTCCTCCGGCGGCAGTTGTTCCACTGGCGGACGATTCAGCTGAGCAGGTTAACCCTTTTTCCGGCCGTGCGCCGGATTGACCCTACTTCTATGAAACTTACAGACCCAAGAACCCAAACCCGTCTGGTTCAGCGCCTGCGCCGCATCGGCGGCCAGGTTCACGGCGTGGAAGCCATGATCACCTCGGGGCGTGAATGCCGTGAAATTATTCAACAGCTGAGCGCCATTCAATCGGCGCTTCACAGCTTCAGCCGGGTTCTGCTGGAAGATTACGCGCTTTCCTGTCTCCTGCCCGAAGAAGGCCAGCCTCTCAACCGGCAGGAGCAGGAACGCAACCTTCGTGAACTGATCGAGCTACTCAACCGGGCCCCCTGAGGGCGTTACCCTCAGGGAGTATCCCAACCCCGCCATCAGGAGGACTTTGTGGGCACAGCTACCGTACGCTGGATTGGTGGACAAACCTACGTCGGCATTGACTCCACCCAACACTTAGTAACCATTTCCACCCCTGCGGAAGGAGTGGGGGTTAAACCCTCCGACTTACTGCTCCTGGCCATGGGCGCCTGCCCTTCCGTGGATGTGGTGGAAATTTTACGCAAGAAGAAAATTACGCTCAGCCTGCTGGAAGTGACGGTGACCAGCGAGCAAGACGCCGACCCGCCCTGGACTTTTCGGAAGTTCCACCTTCACTTTCGCCTGAAGGGTGAAGGCCTCACCCCTAAGGCAGCCGAACAGGCTCTGCATCTGGCGGAAGAGAAATATTGCTCGGTTTCGTCCACGGTGAAACCTACCGCCCAGGTGAGCCTCAGTTACGAAATCATCGAATCCTGAATTTCTCATCCGCACGTGTCACTTCAATTCAAAAACGGGGTTAAAATAGGGCGAATTCCCTTTCCCGGAGATCACGTGCCCAACTTAAGCAACTCACCCAGGCCGGGAGTGTTGGCGCGTTACGGCGCCCTCCTTGACCTTCCACCCCACACCATACCTGTGACCCTGCAAGAGGGAGATACCCCTCTCATCCCCATGCCGCGCCTGGCCGAAGAACTGGGAGGCGGCTTTGAGCTGTTTGTTAAATTTGAGGGGATGAACCCCACCGGTTCTTTTAAAGATCGGGGAATGACGGTAGCCATCAGCGAAGCTTTCGGGCGGGGCGCCCGCTCGGTAATCTGCGCCTCCACCGGTAACACAGCCGCCTCAGCCGCAGCTTATGCCGCCCGCGCCGGGATGCGTGCCGTGGTAATCATCCCCGAAGGAAAAGTGGCCGCTGGCAAACTGGCCGGAGCCGTTGCCTACGGGGCTGAAGTGATCCAGATCGAAGGCTCTTTCGACGATGCCCTTTCTCTGGTAGTACAGATCTCCCAGCATCATCCCATCGCGCTTGTCAATTCTCTGAACCCCTACCGCCTGGAAGGGCAAAAAACCGCCGCCTTCGAAATTTGCGACCAGCTGGGCACCGCCCCGGACTGGCTCTGCCTGCCGGTGGGCAATGCTGGAAACATCACCTCGTACTGGATGGGATTCCGCCAGTACCATACCCTGAAGGGAACCGGCCTGCCGCGTATTCTGGGGGTGCAGGCGGCCGGTTCAGCGCCACTGGTGCTGGGGCACCCCGTAGAACACCCCGAAACAGTGGCCACGGCCATTCGCATTGGCAAACCTGCGCGTGGAGAACAGGCCCTTGAAGCCGCTGAACAGTCTCAGGGGCGGATCATTGCCGTGACCGATGAGGAAATCCTCCACATGCAGCGCCGACTGGCGGCCAGCGGTGTTTGGGTCGAACCGGCTTCTGCCGCCGGGCTGGCCGGGCTGGCACGCCAGCTTCGTGAAGGGCAGCTGGAACTTTCAGAACTGCGGGGAAAACGGGTGGTGGGCATCTGCACAGGACACGGCCTGAAAGACCCCGAAATTATCGCTCACAGCATGCCTGCACCGCGTCGCCTGCCCGCCCGTCTTGCCGCCCTCGAAGATGCCCTCCTGGGGGCCGCCTGATGAACACGGCGATCACGGTGCGCGTCCCTGCCACCACGGCCAACCTGGGGCCGGGCTTCGACTGTCTGGGGCTGGCCCTCAACCTGTGGAATGAGGCCGACTTCTCCCTGGAAGGCAGCGGGTTGTGCATCGAACTGCAGGGAGAAGGCATCGGGAGCCTGCCCATAGATTCCAGCAATGCCGTGGCACAGGGATTCTTCCTGTTCCTGAAGGCTCGCCATCTGCCGCATCCCCCGGGACTGAAGATCCTCTGCCGTAACCGCATTCCACCCGCTTCCGGGCTGGGTTCCAGCGCATCGGCGCTGTTGATTGGGCTTCTGGCCGCCAACGGGTTGTACGGGTCACCGGCCAGCCTGGAAGAAATCCTCACCCTGGCCTGCGAAGTGGAAGGCCATGCCGATAATACGTCGGCGGCTTTATATGGCGGGCTCACGCTCTCCATTCATGAAGCACAGGGTTGGCTGGTGCGGCGTTATCCCGTTCCCCCTCTGCAGGTGATCCTTGCTTTGCCAGCGATAAACCTCCCCACCCGGGTTGCCCGGGCAGCACTGCCCGAACAAGTCTCCCGCGAAGCCGCCATCCATAACATCGGGCGCACCGCTCTGATGATCGAAGCTCTTACAACCGGCAACCTGGAGCTCCTCAGCCGGGCCATCCACGATTGCCTGCATCAACCCTACCGCCTTCAGCTCATCCCCGGTGCCGCAGAGGCCATGCAGGCCGCCCGCCACGCTGGAGCCGCGGGGGTAGCTCTTTCGGGGGCTGGCCCCAGCCTGATCGCCTTTGCCGACCATCATCACCCTGAAATCGGTGCGGCCATGCAGGCCGCCTTCGAACAGGCAGGCGTTTCTACCCGGATCCTCCACCTCACCACCTCGCTGGAAGGGGCTCAGGTGCTCATCTGACCGCTTCCGCACACGTCGAGAGGAGAGAACCTCGCCATACTCATCGGTTAACAGCAATCATCAAAAGGAGACAGTATGAACCTCGATGGATCATCCGCCCGATGGCTTAACCGCCCCCGTTCCTTCGAAATCACCAGCCAGAGTGTCAGGATTATCACCGACCCCCAAACCGATTTCTGGCAGCGCACCTACTACGGCTTTCGCAACGAGAATGGCCATGCTCTGCTCTGGGAAAGCACAACCAGTTTCACATTGACTGCCAGAGCTTCGTTTCATTATCGGGGCAGGTTCGACCAGTGCGGGTTAATCCTGTATTTCGATCACGATCACTGGTTCAAAGCCTCCGTTGAATACGAAACGGAAACCCTCTCGCGCCTGGGAAGTGTGGTGACTCATTTCGGCTATTCAGACTGGGCCACCACCGATATCTCCACCCCCACCGAAATGTGGTATCGCCTCAGCCGCAGAGGCCCCGATTTTCTTATCGAGGCCTCTGCCGACGGGCTCAGTTTTCACCAGATGCGGATTTTCCACCTGCACCCGCTGGGAGAAACCACCCCTGAGATAGGCAAAAGCAACCCGCCTGCCTCGACAGAACGGCCAATCTCCTTCGGTGTCTATGCGTGCAGCCCGCTTCATTCCTCCTTCGAGGCCTGCTTTGACCACCTGCAACTGGAAGAATGCCAGTGGCTGGCGCATGAGTAGGGTCTGACACGCTCCGTACCCTCACCTGACTTCCCCCAGAGTAAAAACCAGCTCATTCCGGGATGGATCGTGCAGTACCAGTTCTCCATCTCTCTGCTGGAACGGCACCCCCACATGCTGAAGATGAGCCGTAAGACGTGCCATTTCGTCAGCGCTGGGGAGCACAAACGAAAAATACTTCAGGCCAAGCGCATCTGGCGGCGGAGGAGGGACACCCTCCCCCTGCCAGGTATTGAAACCAATGTGGTGATGATACCCTCCCGCCGAAACCATTCCCATACGGAATGAACGCATCAACCCCATGTGGTCGAACCCGAGCAGACCGTGATAGAAATGCAGGGTCTCCTCCAGACTGGCCACGTAAAGATGAAAGTGCCCTATCCTTGCCTCAGACGGGATCGGCAGATCTAACGGCTCGGTTTCTGGCAGATATGCGAAAAGCGCCCGCAGGTCCAGAGGTTCACGCCCATCGCTGAGCGATCCATCCGCGCGCCGCGCAACAAACTCCTCACCTTCCACGCCAAAAAAGCCGTCTTCTGCTGATTCACAATAAAGCTCGATGGTGTTCCCTTCAGGATCATCCAGATATGTGGTCTTGCTCATGATGTGATCTGTGGGGGCGTTCGGCCAGCGCAGTTCCATCAGCCGGGCAATGGCGCGGGCCAGCTCGCGGCGGTCTGGGAAAAGAATGGCGAAGTGATAGAGCCCACTCACTCCGCGGTAACGCCGCCCGTGAGGAATTTCGCTCAGGCGCACCAGGTCGGCACCTCCGGCCCCCAGACCAGCTCTCGTTCCTTCTCGCCAGTGCAACCTCAGCCTCAATACCTGCTGGTAAAACCGAACCTGCCGTTCCAGGCTGGCGACCTTCAGGTGAACCATACCCGGGCGAGTCTCAGGATGAATGCGGTGCGGCGCAATCGCCACAGGTTGGGGCACAAAAGAGGCGCTCATGGAATGCCCGTAGCCCCGGGTGCGGCTCTGTTCTCAGCACATTGAATCCCCTGACCGAATTTTTCACTCCATACGGAGCCCATACTTCGTTCCTTTCACCGGTGCTTTGGACCGGAACACACCTCTAAAAACCCAGTTTCTCTTTCACCAGGATCATGGTGGTACGGCCAGGCATGACCTCGCGGTGAACGATGAGGACCTTGCTGATATTACTGTGCATCCCGTAAGCCTGCAAGGCCCGTTCATCTTCCAGAGGCAGGCAATAGTTTTCGATGCGCCTGAACCCTTCTTCCAGGGTCGGGACGATCTTCTGGGTTCCAACCACCCAGATTACATGTGCCGCGCTGGCCGCATACCCCGCCAGCTGACTGCCCGTGTTAGAGGCAATCAGCACACTACCGCTTTCGGTCACCGCATGCACACTCCCAACCATATACTCCGGCACAGCGCCCATCTTAACCATTTCCCGGCCCTGGGTAGCGCGATCCATTTTTGCCAGCCTGACCCTCACCGAGTCGTACCGCCCGGAATGGTCAATATCCTCACTCACCCCCAGTTCTTGCAGAGTCACCGAACTTCCCAGAAACACCTCTGCTTTCTCGGGGAGCAGTTCCAGAAGCTTTTTTCTGGCTTCCTGGCGGTTTTCAACCACCACGGTACGAATTCCATTGGATTCAAGCGCCTGCCTGGTGCGCTCGATCTGCTCATCTGAAGCCAGTTGAGCATACTTTGCATCGATGGTTGCCATTTTCTCGGTCATCTTTCCTCCAGTGAATGATGTTGATGATTGGTCCGGCACACCGGGAAGGTCTTGACTCGCTCCCGGCGGTATGATAAGATACAATCATCGTATAAACAACGACTGTTGCTTATTAAACATCCGATGCACAGGCGGGTCAACCATCAATTTATCTGCTTTGTTGGATAAGCTACAGAGGAGAAAAAATGTTGACAACCCCTCTTCCCCAGGAAAAACTCGACCCGCGTGTGCGGCGCACGCGGGCGCTCATTGAACGGGCTTTCAGTGAACTGCTCACGGAAAAAGGCTTTCATGCCATCACTGTGCAGGATATAACCGCACGGGCAGAGATCAACCGCGCCACGTTTTATGCCCACTTTTCAGATAAATATGCCCTGCTTGAGTCCAGCATTCAGCAGGCCTTTCGGCAAGAGCTGGAAAAACGCACCCTGAACGCCTGCCATTACAGTGAACAGAACCTGAACGCCCTGCTGGTGACCGTGTGCGAATTTATCGCCCGCTCAAGCGGCCATTGCAAATCGCTCGAGAGTCAGTTCGAGTCGCTGGTAGAAACCCAGGTAAGGCAACAGATTCGCCTTCTGCTGGAATTATGGCTGAACCAGGTCGGCTCCGAGCTTGACCCCGCCATCGCCGCCACCGCCGCCAGCTGGGTCGTCTACGGGCTGGCTCAAGAGTGGAGCCACGAAAAGAACCGTCCCGCAGCCGAGGAATATGTGGGGCGCATCTTACCCATCGTTCTGGCCAATTTGCGGCTCAAACCGCCGGAAGGCAACCGGGAGAATTAACCGAAGGTACATCCTCCAGCTGTACGGCAAGAGCCAACGAGCAATACACTCTCTGAAGACGCAATCATCCAACTCAAGCTTTCGCTGAACCCTTATGCAGGGTAATCTCATAAGGAAAGGAGAAAGGTTGTTATGGAGCAGAGGCTTGCATCTTCAGCGATCCGTCATGTGGCTTTCATCGGGAATTATTTGCCAAGGCAGTGCGGTATTGCCACCTTCACTACCGACCTGTGTGAATCCTTTGCAACGCAATTCACCGACACCAACTGCATTGCCCTGCCGGTCAACGATATAGAAAGCGGATATGCCTATCCGCCCCGTGTCCGTTTTGAACTGGAAGAGAAAAATATCGATTCATACCGCTCCGCAGCAGATTTCCTGAACATCAACAATGTCGATCTGGTGTGCCTGCAACATGAATATGGTATTTTCGGCGGACGCGCCGGGAGCCACATCCTGGGCCTGCTGCGTGAACTGCGTATGCCCATTGTTACCACCCTGCACACGGTATTGCGCGAACCGGATCCAGACCAGCGCTGGGTGATGGAAGAGATCGCCGCGCTTTCGGACCGGCTGGTGGTGATGAGCAACCGCGCCTCGGAGTTTATGCAGGAAATTTACCGTGTTCCGGCTGAAAAAATCGATATCATTCCCCACGGCATCCCCGATGTACCCTTCGTGGACCCCGCCTTTTACAAGGACCATTTCGGGGTAGAAGATCAGATCGTCCTGCTCACCTTTGGGCTTCTCTCGGCCAACAAGGGCATCGAAAACGTCATTTCGGCCCTGCCAGCCGTTCTGGACCGCCATCCCAACGTGGTCTATATCGTCCTGGGTGCCACTCATCCGCACGTCAGACAGCACGAAGGAGAAACTTACCGCCTTTCCTTGCAACGGCTGGCCCATGAAAAGGGAGTGGAAGACCGGGTGCTCTTCTACAACCGTTTCGTCAGCCTGGATGAACTGATCAAGTTTATCGGTGCGGCGGATATTTACATTACCCCCTACCTCAGCCCGGCGCAAATCTCTTCGGGCACGCTTTCCTACGCTCTGGGAATGGGGAAAGCCGTGATTTCAACTCCCTACTGGTACGCCGAAGAGATGCTGGCCGATGGACGTGGTGTCCTTGTCCCCTTCCGTGACCCCGCGGCCCTGGCCGAAAGCATTAACCAGCTGCTGGATAATGAAGCCCAACGGCATGCCATGCGCAAGAGGGCCTATCTCTTTGGCCGCCGCATGATCTGGCCAGAGGTAGCCCGGCAGTACATGGAAACCTTTGAGCGCGCCCGCGAGCAAAGAAGCCAGATCAGCCGGTACCTCTTTACGTTCCGACCGCTTAAAAAGCGCCCGGACGAACTTCCGCTTATTAAACTCGACCATCTGCACCGGTTGACCGACAGCACGGGGATCTTGCAACATGCCATCTTTACCATTCCTAATTACGCCGAGGGCTATACCACCGATGACAATGCCCGCGCGTTGATGGTGAGCGTTCTGCTGGAAGAACTGGGGAACGGGGTGGCTTTCGATCTGGCCTCGCGGTATCTGGCTTTCCTCTGGTATGCCTTTAACCCCGAAAATGGCCGCTTCCGCAATTACATGGACTATCAACGCCGCTGGCTGGAAGAACGCGGCTCAGACGACTGCCACGGCCGGGCGCTCTGGGCCCTGGGTACTGTTCTGGGGCGTTCAGCTTCTCTCCCGCTCCAGGGCACGGCCACACGGCTCTTTGAGCACGCCCTGCCCGCCATCCTCGAAACCACCAGCCCTCGTGCCTGGTCTTTTGCACTCATTGGCATCCACGAATATCTCCGGCGCTTCACCGGCGACCGCATGGTAAGCCAGGTGCGCAAAGAGCTGGCCGCCCGCCTGATGGCCCTTTATCAGGCTCACGCCACGCCGGACTGGTGCTGGTTTGAAGACCGACTCACCTACTGCAACGCCAGCCTGCCCCATGCCCTGTTGCTTTGCGGTGAGGCCATTCCTGACCCCGCCATGAGCGACACTGCGCTCAGGTCGCTTCGCTGGCTGGCAGACCTCCAGCGTGACAATGGCGAAAATGGCCACTTCGTGCCGGTAGGCACCCAGGGCTTCTATCTGAAAGGGGGCGAACGGGCGCGGTTCGATCAGCAACCGGTAGAAGCCCAGGCGATGGTTTCAGCCTGTCTCGAAGCCTACCGCCTCACGGGCGACTCGTACTGGCGGAAGGAAGCCGAACGCGCCTTTGAATGGTTCCTGGGGCGCAATGACCTCAACCTGTCGCTCTACGATCCCACTACAGGTGGCTGCCGTGATGGGCTTCACCCTGACCGTGCCAATGAGAACCAGGGAGCAGAATCGACCCTGGCATTCCTTCAGGCTCTGCTCGAGTTGAAGCTGCTCGAAAATTCTCTGCAATCGGTGGAGGCTCGTTCCAATGAACCATCAATACCCTGAACTTTTCCACCGCCATCGGCGCAACCCGATCCTCACTGCCGCCGACTGGCCCTACCCGGTGAACACGGTGTTCAACCCCGGCGCCACCCTGTTGCCCGATGGCTCCACATTACTCTTGTGCCGGGTAGAAGACCGCACCGGGCGCTCACACCTGTGCGTGGCCCGTTCGGCAAACGGGGTGGATGGCTGGCAGATTGACCCGTCTCCCACCCTGCCACCCGACCCCGAAAATTACCCCGAAGAGCTCTGGGGCATCGAAGACCCGCGCATCACCTATCTTGCCGAGTTGAACCGTTACGCGGTCGTCTACACAGCCTATTCGCGGGGCGGGCCGGGAGTCTCACTGGCGCTCACGGAAGACTTCCAACACTTCGAGCGTTATGGCATGATCATGCCTCCCGAAGATAAAGACGCCGCCTTACTGCCTTACCGCATCGGTAACAAATGGGCGCTGATCCATCGCCCCATTGGCTACCTTGGCGCCCACATGTGGATCTCTTACTCCCCCGATCTCAAGCACTGGGGCGACCACAAATTGATGCTCGAAGCCCGCCGGGGTGCCTGGTGGGACGCCAATAAAATTGGCCTCTCTTCTCCCCCCATCCAGACCCCTCAGGGGTGGCTGGTAATTTATCATGGCGTACGTCAGACGGCCGCCGGGGCCCTCTACCGCCTGGGGCTGGCCCTCTTCGACCTCGACAATCCCGCCCGTTGCCTGCGGCGAAGCGACAGCTGGATCTTTGGCCCCGAAGAGCCTTACGAGCGGCATGGTGATGTAGACAATGTCGTTTTCCCCTGTGGATACACCCTTGCCCCGGATGGCGATACCCTGCGCCTGTATTATGGTGCGGCCGATTCCTGTATCGCACTGGCTACCGCCAGCGTTCGCGACCTTCTGTCATGGCTGGAAGAGCACAGCAGTGCAACCTTCAGCACCTGATGCCTCCTCCCAGCAGGTGATCGCAGAACTGCCGGGCATGCATCCACCCTCCAGCGCGGGGCATGCCCGGCACTATTTCCTTCGCTCAAAGGGAGAATGAACCCTCACCGATATTTTTATTTCTCCCGGGTTACAACTTTTTTATAAAAACGGCTCCTCCCTGAAAGCTTTTGTTCTATACTATATAGCAAAGTAAAACTATCCGCGCACCCATCCGGTTAACCGGGAAGATGGAGTCGCAGGGAAGGAACGAGAAACCTGGAGGATAATCATGCAACTGGATAAACACGAGATCAAGCAAGCCATTACCAGCGGAAAAACCGCCCTGGGGATCGAGTTCGGCTCAACGCGTATCAAAGCCGTGTTGATTGGTGAGAATCATACCCCGCTCGCTTCGGGAAGCCACGAATGGGAAAACCGCTACGAGAACGGCATCTGGACGTACAGCCTCGAAGATATCTGGACGGGGCTTCAGGAGTGTTTCCGCAATCTGCGCGCAGACGTGCTTGAAAAATACAGCGTCCCGCTCACCACGGTGGGAGCCATCGGTTTCAGCGCGATGATGCATGGGTACATGGCTTTCGACAGAAACGAGAACCTGCTCGTTCCGTTCCGCACATGGCGCAACACCATGACGGCAGAAGCTGCGGAAACCCTGACCCGGTTATTCCAGTTCAACATTCCCCAGCGCTGGAGCATTGCCCATTTGTACCAGGCCATTTTAAATAAAGAGCCGCATGTGCCAGATATCTGCCACCTGACAACCCTGGCAGGGTACGTCCACTGGAAACTTACCGGACAAAAAGTATTAGGAGTAGGCGATGCTTCTGGCATGTTCCCTATCGACAGCCAGACACTGGAGTATGATCGGCAGAAACTTGACCTGTTCAACGGCCTTCTCGCCCGCGAAAACATTCCATGGAAGATCCAGGAACTCCTGCCGAAAGTGCTTGTGGCCGGAGAACCCGCCGGGGTATTGACCCCAGAAGGGGCTAAACTGCTCGATCCTTCCGGTGAATTGCAGGCGGGCATTCCCCTTTGCCCGCCCGAAGGTGACGCCGGTACGGGCATGGTGGCCACCAACAGCGTTGCAGAGCGAACCGGTAACGTCTCTGCGGGTACTTCGGTCTTCGCCATGATCGTCCTCGAAAAGGCGCTCTCCAAAGTCTATCCAGAGATCGACATCGTCACCACCCCCACCGGGAAACCCGTGGCAATGGTCCACAGCAACAATTGCACATCAGACCTGAACGCCTGGATCCACCTCTTTCAGGAAGCCATTCAGGGGCTCGGCGTAGAAGTGAGTGAAGCTCAGCTGTACGAGACTCTGTACCGGAAAGCCCTGTCAGGAGATGCCGATGCCGGTGGGTTGCTGGCCTACAACTATGTGTCCGGAGAGCACATCACCCATTTCGAAGAAGGCCGCCCGCTTTTTGTGCGCACTCCCGAAAGCCGCTTTAACCTGGCCAACTTCATGCGCGTTCATCTCTTCTCGGCACTCGGCGCCCTGAAAATAGGCATGGATATCCTCTTCGAGCAGGAGCGCGTCAGGCTCGACCAGCTCCTCGGGCACGGGGGATTTTTCAAAACCAGAGAAGTGGGCCAGCGAATGATGGCCGCGGCGGTAAATGTCCCTGTTTCGGTCATGGAAACCGCCGGAGAAGGCGGCGCCTGGGGCATTGCCTTGCTCGCCGCTTATATGCTCCGCAAATCGTCTCAGGAATCTCTGGAAAAATACCTCTCGGAGAAGGTCTTTGCCGGAGAAAAGGTTTCAACCATTGCGCCCGACCCCGCCGATGTAGCCGGCTTCGCTCAATTCATGAAGCGCTACAAAGACGGGCTGGTCATTGAACGGGCCGCCGTGGATGGATTGAAGTAACCCTTCAGCCAGTCAAGAAGGCAGGCATAAAGTATGCCTGCCTTCTTTAAAGTCATGCGGCACACCGCGATCGGCCTTCAGGCGCAGAAAAGGAAGCCAAAGGCAATCCCACCTTTATTGGAAGCAGGGGGCTGACCGCCCAACCTCTCGCCCACCTTGTAGAATGCAACCCTCTGCCTCGCTTTCTGGCCCCCGGAATACACACCTTCTTTATGGCGGTCTTCGGGCAGCGATCAGCAACAGCCAGGGGCGCCTTCCACCCTCCTCAGGCGCTAATGACCCTGACAACCATGACCGTGGAGGGTGGAACCTTCATCAAAAGGAAGGATACGATGAACAGCCGTGTCACAGAAGATCTTCTCCCCCAGAAAACCGTCCTTTTGCTTATCGATGTTCAAAAGGGATTCGATGACCCGGTCTGGGGAGAAAGAAACAACCCCCAGGCCGAAGAAAATATTGCCCGCCTGCTTGCGCGCTGGCGGATGACCCGGCGTCCGGTCTATCACGTACAACACCTGTCCCGGTTACCCCTCTCGCCCTTAAACCCGGCGCACCCCGGGCACGAACTCAAAGAAGTGGCAAGGCCAGCCGAAGGCGAACCCCTGTTTCAGAAACACGTCAACAGCGCCTTCATCGGCACAAACCTGGAAGAGAAACTCCGCGAAGTGGGCTGTGAAGCCCTGGTCATCACCGGACTGACCACGCCTCATTGTGTTTCAACCACAGCCCGCATGGCCGGGAACCTGGGGTTCAGAACTCTGGTCGTTTCGGATGCCACCGCGGCTTTCGCGCTGACGGGCCACGATGGCCGAAGGTATTCTGCCGAAGAAATTCACGCGGTTTCCCTGGCCACCCTGCATGAAGAGTTTGCGACTATTGTCGATACAGAGACCCTGCTTGGCCGGGTGCGATAACCATTTCTGCAGCTGGCGCCCTGATCACTTCTGTACCCTGGCCGGGAAAGGCATGGAGAAAGGCTCGCCCCTGCCATTGAGCAAGGCATAAAGGGTTTAAATACTCAGAGTAGGAAGGGAAGCGATCTTCTCAACAGGCCTAAATGGAAATTGCCCGGTTCTTCTCTATTAAACAGGGGGAACTTTGTGCGTAGAACCATTTTTAGAATTCTGCTGTTTCCATTCGATCATCTTTTGGCGAATGCCTGAGTGATATGGAAGGAGTTCTAGAGCTCTCTGCAAGTTCTCGATCGCTGACGTTATCTCCTGATTATGGTATGCCGCAAAGGCCAGGCCAACCCAGGCATATGCCAGGGTCTGTTTGCCAGGATTGTTCTTATCCTCAAGGATCGTTTCGAATGGAGATTTTGCCTCCTCAAATGATCGTGCGGATAAGTAATTACATCCTCGTAACAGAACAGTTGTCTTTCGGTTAAGATTAAATCTGTTGTTTTCGGCTTCTGCTAAAATTTCGGCAGCTTTCTCATGACAACCCGTCAGGATCAATCCCATGGCATAGGTGTTTTGAATATAAGCGTCTCTTATCGGCCTGTTTTTAAAACTTCTTTCAAACATCTGTACTGCCTTTTGCGGCTCCCCCAGGGCAAGATATACCCTTCCCAGGAGCTCAACGACAAAGCCTTTTCGCTGGTTGCTGGATTTGGGAGACCAGGGTAAATTCAACGCCGCCTGTAAAAACTTCAATGACTTTTCGGCGAAAGGTAAAGCCTTTTCTGTATTGCACATCCCATAACAGCTCAATATCCAGTACTGCAAGAAAGCCACTTTCCCCAACCAGTAAAGACGATATACCCCTTCTGCCTCGCCACTGGACGGTGTTTCAGCCAAATTGCTTTCATCCAACCTCAGGTTCGGATTGGGTCGGTCTACCTGCCAGCATTTATAAAAATAATCCCATGCTTTTTGGGCATTTTCAAGGTCACGTGCCAGATACGCTTCAGAAGCAGGCGGTGTACTTTTTAATTGCAGCAAGATAGTGATCTCATCCCAATTATTCCTGACGAGTTCATAATACGCCTGCCCAAGGGTATACAGACTTTTAATATATTCTTTCCGATAACGTTTTTTCCGGTCGTCGTTTTCCGGCCAATCTTCCCAACAACCGATGAGTTTTTCCAGACACGCTATCCCTTGTTTTCTGGCTTCATCTTGGGATAGTATGTCCTTATAACCTCCGTACTGAATTTGATCAGGAAGAACGCTGGTGAGCAAATAACCTTTCCGGTAAAGGTCATTCAGACGCTCGGAAGAGAAAGATAACGCCTTGTCAAGATACTTTAAAGCCAGAGAAATTATCTCATTGATATCTCCTTCTAAACGTTCTCGAGAAGCTTTAAGTTGAAGAGCATAAGAATAATAGTGATAACCCAGGTTTGAATAATGCCGGGGATTCTCAGGTTCTAATTCCACACATCTTTTATATAACAGCGTGCATTCCTGACGATGCTTCGCCAGTTGTTTCAGATATTCCTCTTTCTTTTTCTTGTCTTTGGAGATTTCAACCGGGAGAGTGCCAACCTCCGATAACTTCCCGCACGCAAAACCAATACTGCTCAATATTTCAGCGTTGTTCCAAATCTCAGGTTTCTGAGGGAGATCCTTGATCGGTTGATAAAGTTCGTAAATTCCGGCCCAATTGTTCTCAGAGAATAGTTCTTTGACCCTCGATGTACGATCATCCAGAATCTGGCTGATTTGCTCGGATGTAAACACGCAAACCAGGGGTAAGAAGCCATTCTCATTCCAGGAAGTTGATTTTCTCATCACACCTCGGGCGTGCAATTTTATTTCCTGTGAAGTCAGGGGAACCTCACCTGTTTTCTCAAACTTGATTTGAAGGCTGTTGGGGTTTTGGAAAATTTCTTTAACTTTCAATTGAAGTGCTTTTTTATGCCCCAGTTTTGATGGCCCCCAAATCCCAATGGCCTGGGAAATATCACTCAATTGCAATTGGCTTATTTCAGGAAACAACCTTTTTGCTTCTTCATAATATTTCTGGCTGATTTGGATAAATCCTTTCTGATAAGGAGTATCATCAAACGCCACAAGGATCAATGAACGGTTCAGCGATGTGGTAGAGTTCATTTATTTCCACCCCTAAGTTAGTTATTTTTTGCTTTCTTGATTGTATATAAGTAATAAAATAGTGTCAAATTGGTTAGAGGAACATTTTGCCCAACCCCAACCCTTTTCTAAGTAAGTCGGGAATCAAAATAAGCTCTGGAATACGCTTCAATTCTCTATAGAGAAACAGCCCTGAGCACTCTTGAGAAAATCATGATTTATCCCCCGGAAGAGAACGTCTGCACCAGAAGTAAAATGTTCAAAGTCAAAATAATCGCCGTAGTGATCCAGGCCTGAAGAGTGGTAAAGGGGCGGTTGGTCAATTCTCCCATAATCTTGCGGTTACTGGTAAAGAGCACCAGGGGGATCATGGCAAAGGGCAGCTGGAAAGACAAACTGACCTGCGAAAGGATCAAAATCGTCAGGGGGTTCAATCCCAGCCCAATGATGATCAGCGATGGGATCATCGTAATGGCCCGGCGCAACCAGACATTGATATGATGGTTGATGAATCCTTCCATGATCACCTGTCCAGCCATGGTGGCTGTGGTGGACGAGGAAAGCCCTGAAGCCAGCAGGGCAATGGCAAAAGCCGTTCCTGCCAGAGGGCCAAGGAGTGGGGTGAGGGTTTGATGGGCTGATTCCAGCGAGTATTCGTGCAACCGTCCGCCTGAAAATGCCGCCGCCGACATGATGAGAATAGCCGAATTGACCAGAAAGGCGCCGTTAAGCGCCACAACCGAGTCCAAGATCGCCAGGCGGTAAACCGATTGCTTACGCCTCAATGAGTCGCTGGCTCGGACACGGGTTTGAATCAGGGCGCTGTGGAGATATAGATTGTGCGGCATGACCGTTGCCCCGATAATCCCTACTGCCACCAGCAAGGCGCCGTCTGGCAGGGTGGGGATGAGCAAACCACGCGCAATTTGCGACCAATCAGGCCTGGAAAACCAGATTTCCACCATGTACATCAGGCCAATCACAGCAATTAACCCGATGATGACCATTTCCAGTTTGCGAAAGCCGTAATGCTCCAAGAGCAAAATGAGCGAGATAATCCCACCCGTCAACAGGGCGGCCGGGAACAGAGGAATACCGAAGAGCAAGTAAAAACCGACAGCCCCGCCTAAAAATTCCGCCAGATCGGTAGCAATAGCGGCCAGTTCTGCCGTCACCCAAAGCATAACGCTCAACCATTTGGGGTAATGGTCTCTACACACTTCTGGTAAGGATTTCCCTGTAGCAATCCCCAGCTTAGCAGACAGCGTTTGCATTAAGATCGCCATGAGATTGGCAAGCAGGATCACCCATAAAAGCCGGTAACCGAAGCGCGCTCCCCCCTCAATATCCGTTCCCCAGTTTCCGGGGTCCATGTAACCAACGCTGATGAGGAAAGCAGGGCCAAAGAATAAAAACGCCCGCTTAAGCACCGGCCCGCTGCCATACCGAAGCATTAATTCTTTAAGACGTTCAAACTCTTCCTGCAACCAGGGTTTCTGGGGGAGAGGAATTTCGCGGATCGTGCCTGCATCCAGTTGAATTTGATTGGCCTGCACACGCTTCAGGGGAATGGTAGCTCCGTTCACCCGATAGTAAACCGGGTCTCCTAAGGGGTCAGCACGGATCGCGGCGATTTCAGAACCTTCCCGTAGCCCTGCGTTGATCAGCATGGGATCCAAGGCCTGGGTATCACCCAGCCGAAGAATCCGGCCGGATTGTCCGATCTCGATTTCCGAAAGAGCCACCTGTTGGGGAGGTTGCGGTATGACAAAAACACAATCCGCGGCGGCGGGTGAAAGAGCAATTCGCTTTCTACCGCTCCACAGTAAGATTCGGCCGGGTTCTCGCTCGTCAATTTCAACCTGCGCGCCAGGCGTCAAGCCTAAAAGAGCCAGTTGAGAAAACAGAGCAGGGGGCTCATCTTCCACATGCGTCACCTGAGCAATTTGCTTCTCGGGCCAACGGGTGAGAGGCACCCCTTTTTCACCATAAGTTAAAAGGCCCTCGCGTGAGGGGATGGGATCGCCATGCGGATCGAACCGGGGGTTCCCCAGTTCCGCCGCCAGGCGATCTGCTTCTTCAGGAGAAGTCAGGTGCTCCCGGCGCATGGCCTCTTCATGCAGATCGTGAAGAGCCAGCCCTTCCTTATCTGCCAGATAACGCTCCCACAAACGATGAGCACGAATGAGTTCCACGGCGCGCCGCTCGCCTGCCGGTAAGAGGGTAAGATTTTCACCATCCATGAAAATCCACTTACGGCGCATCATTTCTTCCACAATCATGGGGAAACGGTCCGGGTGAATCTCTGCTCCACGGATGAGTTCTCTCCGGGTGACGGGCGACTTCTGACGGGAGAGATGATACAGGGCCTTCAGGGCATCTTCGGCAACCTCATCCAAGCCTAAAACTACCCGCTTGCTTCGCCGCCAGAGCAGGAAGATGAGAATGGTTTGAATGATGACAATCAAAACGAGAACTGCTACAACCCAGTAGATATTCATTAATGGCCCTTACGGTTGTACTGGATGCCCTTATCCCTGATACAGGATATACAATATTACCGCGATTTCTAAAAATCAAGCCTTAAAATATCCAATTTGTTTTAAAGGATCATGGAAATCGGCATTGCCTAGACCGCAACCCCAAACAGTTTTCCAATTCCAGCCGTGATGGCCATGGCAATGGCTCCCCAGAAGGTCACACGCAAAACAGATTTTCCAATCGGCGCTCCACCCAGAGAGGCAGAAAGAGCGCCAAGCGAACCCAGAACAACCAGCGAAACCAGTGGAATGATCAGAGGAGCCATGGAAACCGGCGCAATGACAGCAGAAAGCACCGGAAGAATCCCCCCGGCCGAGAAAGTCAGCGCGGAGGTCATTGCCGCCTGTATCGGGCGTGCCACAGTGACTTCTGACATACCTAACTCATCATGGGCATGGGCTTCTAAGGCATTCCGCTCACTCAATTTTATTGCCACCTGACGGGCTAATCCTTCATCCAGGCCCCGCTTAACGTAAATTTGCGTCAATTCTTCCAGCTCTGCCGCCGGATCTGCCGCCAGTTCTGCTCGCTCACGAGTAAGATCTGCCTTTTCTGTATCGGACTGTGAACTGACAGAGACGTACTCTCCGGCAGCCATGGACATCGCTCCCGCCACCAGACCCGCCACCCCGGCGATTAAGATCCCGGAGTGCCCTGTCCCAGCAGCAGCCACGCCCATGAGCAGGCTGGCAATGGAGACAATCCCATCATTGGCTCCCAGCACCGCAGCCCGAATCCAACCAATACGATCGGTGTAATGAGATTCTCTATGAGGCATATCCAAATCCTTTCTTTTTCCAGGAGGTGCCTATCATCAAAACCGAGCCCATCTAAAGGCGGTAATTTTCAACCTGTCTACCAGAAGTAAATACAGGGCCACAACTATCAGCGTTATCACAATGAAAGAAAACGAAATGGGTGGCAACAAAATTCCCAGAGAAGCCAGCATGCCTACCAGGATAACATCGACCAGCGTTCCCAGAAGCATCCAGCGGCTGGGGATAGAATTCCAGAAATGACGCCTCTCTCGGACAAGATAGACATTTGCCTGCCCGGTAAATACCAGCATGACAAACATCAAGGTCTGAACCTGTTCCAGAGGGAGGTTAAAAAGGCTCTTTGCCGCATAGAAAAAGCCAAAAGAAAGGATCAGCACCGGCAAAGCAAGGAATAGAGCGATTTTCATGAGGGAAAAGATGTTCCAGCGATCAGGCTTTGGTGATGCTGTAACCCGATCGGTCGCAATGGACATGGTCATAAAATCATTGGCAAACAACAGTAAAACAATCTGCAACGGTGTAATTACAAATTCTCTGGAAAAAAGAAACCCCAGGCTTAAAAACAAAGCAATCTGGAAAGTCTTAATAATTTTATTGAGGGTATACGTCAGCATCCTCTGGTAGATTTCTCGACTTGTTTCCACAGCGCTCAAAATATTCCTGAGGCCGGGGGTTGTCAGCACCAGGCTTGCTGCCGCCTTCGCCACATCCGTTGCACTGGCGACGGCAATTCCTACCTCAGCCTGCTTCAAAGCCGGCGCGTCATTGACGCCATCTCCAGTCATCCCCACAATGTGTCCGGCCTTTTGCAATTTCTGCACCAGATGAATTTTGTCTTCCGGAAATACCCCCGCATAAATCGTACAGGAACCATCTGCACTTTCTGTAGGTGATTTAAGCGTTTCTGCCGAACAGGCATTTCCAGCGATACCCACCTGGTGAGCCACCGCCTGTGCCGTCTGCGCATCATCCCCTGTGACCATCAAAACCCGTATTCCTAAATCAGAGAGTGATTGAATCAATTCTTTAGAATCTTTTCTGGGAGGATCGTATAAGCCAATCAGCCCTGATAAGCGGAGAGACTCGTCATCGTTTCCGGCAGCCACTGCCAGAACACGGTAACCCTTCTGGGCAAATTCACGGACCTCTTCTTCAATCTTTTCGCCGGTTCCACTCAGTTTTGCCAGGGTGAGAGGTGCACCCTTCATGACTTTCTGGGTGGTTCCATCAGATTGTTTAATCAGGGCTTCAGAACGTTTCTTTTCCGGGTCAAATGGCGTGAATTGAATCGTTTCCGCCGAAACAGCGATTCCTCTTTGCCGGGCGGCATCGAGAATCGCCATATCCAGTGGATCCTGCGTAGCTTCATCGGAAGCCAGCACGGCCATTCGCAAAACATCCTCTTCCGTGAAGGGAGGATAGGGCTTGATTGCCGCAAGGGTAAGACGGTTTTCAGTAAGCGTTCCGGTTTTATCGCTTGCCAGCACATCCATCGCCGCCGCTTCTTCGATGGCAGATAGCCTGGATACCAGCACCCCCTTGTGAGAAAGCTCCGTGGCCCCAAGCGCCGTGGTCAGGGTAAACATGGCAGGTAGCGCCACAGGCACCGACGCCACCAGAAGGATGAGGATAAAAGGCAAAATGGTATGCCAGGGAAGTTGAAGGATGATAGAATAAACGGCCACAATCAAAGCCAGGGCAACATCCGCCACAACCAGATATTTCACGATAGCGAAGACCACCTCTTCCAGGTGACTGGCGGTTTTTGCCGTACGCACCAGTTCTGCCGTCTTGCCAAACCTGGTCTGCGCGCCGGTGGCCATCACTTCACCGGTTGCTTCTCCCCGTTTGATGATCGACCCGGCATAAGCCATTTGATCTTTCCCCCCATCGACAGGCGTCGATTCACCGGTCAAACTCGATTGGTCCATCTGGATTTGGCCATCAAGCAATTTCACATCCGCAGGGATCAAATCTCCCATGCGCAGGTGGATCACGTCTCCCGGCACCAGGTTCTCGGCTGGAATAACCTGCCATGTGCCATCCCGCAACACCCGCGATTGAATGGTTAATTTTTTACGAAGCAACTCCAGAGCATTTTGCGCATGTCTTTCCTGGAAGAAACTCAGCATGGCATTGAATACCAGAAGCGAGCCAATGATGATTGCTTCGGTAGTTTTGCCAAGGTAAATTTCCAGCAAAATGGTGAGTTCCAGCATCCATGGAATCGGCCCCCAAAACTTCTTCACCAGGAGCAAGAGAGAACTGGTTTTTTGCTCGCGAACTGCATTGGGGCCGTATTGTTTCAGCCTTTCTGCTGCTTCCGATGCAGATAAGCCGTTAAATGCAGGCTTATTTGAATCAACATTCACAGGATGTGCGGTGGACAGATTCATATGCATTGCCTTTTGGTGAGAGATAGCAATAAAGCCTCAATTCCATAAAAACTTGAACAAAAAACCCTCTCCTGAGTGTACTTTCAGCAAAGTGGTTAATACCAGTGAGAGACTGCCTACTCCAGGATACACCAGATAACGTGGCTCCCAGCGGGGGTGAAATTTTTCTTTAAACGCGTGCAAACCCTTGAAATTATAAAAGCGAGAAACATACTCCGCGATGACATGCAAGGCCTGTTCTACCCGCGGATCTTCTGGCTTTTCCCCCACTCCAACAATCGCGCTCAATCCAAGGCTGAAGCTATCATATCCCTGTTGTTTTGCCCATTGAAGCATTCTCACAAACAGGAAATCCATCGTGCCATTGGGCACACCAGGAAAATGACGCATTAAATCCAGGGTCAGTTCATTCTTCTGATATTCCGTTACCAGATTGGCAAAGGCAATCATTCTCCCTTCTGCACTACAGACCGTAATGATTGGGCTGTGGCGAATATACTTTTCTTCAAACCAGCCAACCGAAAAGTGCATCTCTCCCCCATGGCGTGCCGTTAACCACGCATCACTGATCAGTTGCAAATCATGGATCAATTTATCCTGCAGGGGTGGAAGATGTACTTCAGTAGTATAACCGTTGCGCTCCATCCGGCTGACGGCATTACGCAAACCTTTATTCTGGCTGCCCTCGAGCGTAAAACTATTTAAATCTACAATGGCTTCATAACCAATACAGGTGGCATCAAAACCCAATGCCCGGTAGATCTCCAAATAGTCTGGCAGGGTGGAGGAAAAAGCCGGGGTCCAATCATTCCGCGAACAAAAATCTCGAAACTTTTCGATCGCGGTGGCTATTTGATCATCAGGCCCGATCGGATCTCCTAACGCCATGGCTCCACGTCCACTGGTAGCATAAGCAATAACAGTATCCTCACTTCCAAAAAAATAAGACTTATCTTCAAACAAAGCAGCACGGGCGAGAGGGGTACGCCCATATTGCTGAATAATGCTTTCAGCCCGCATACGCTCCTCGGCGGTGGCAGGCTGGCGCACCAGCACCGGGCGAATCAGCATCACCAGTGCAAACCCCAGGGTGCCAAGGCCAATGATATAAATCGAATCGGCAAAATAACGTCCAAAACCGGTGATGGGCTGTAAGCCGGGATCATAAAAAGCAATAAACATCATCAGGGTTTGCCGGAAAGCTTCGGAAAAATTAAAAGGGGTGCTGAAATGTCGGTCGAGGAAGTAAAACCCGACCGTTCCATAGACCAGTGTAAACAGAATCGCCCCGACAAGAACCAGTATTCCCTGCCTGATAGAAGGTGGATCTGATAAGGCATGGAAACTGTGACGCAGAAGGATCAGCAAGATAAGCAAAGCCAGAGAAATGCTCGCCTCTTCGACATCTAACCCTTTAAGCAAATGACTCACTACAGAAACACTCAAAAGAATCGTGGTTAGAATCCAGGCAACCCGCTTCCGTCGAAACAAACTGTTCGCCAGAAGTAAAAACGCAAAACCTGCAAACGCAGAGGTTAACCGACTCCCAAACCTCACTTCAAGCGGGATGGCGGCTTCTCTCAGAATGGTCAATCGTTCCAGTAAAGCCGGCTGAACGGCTGAGATAAGATTGACCATTCCCATCAGGAAGGTAAAAATAGCGGAAAACCTTACCCCCCAGATTTCCAGACTGGGGATTCTCTTTAAGTTCGTTGAATAACGCTTCATCAATTGCTGCTCCCCTGGCGCATCAAATAAGGATGGCAACGATTTACGGTCTATCTCACAGAATTAAATTCAACGATAAATAAAGCCAATAAGAACAGGGAACGACACAGTTTATTCTCTGTTTTCGATAGCCCGATAGAACCAGCGCTTGGTCAGTTCTGCCGAGACAAAGTAAACCAGGACGATAACCAGTAACATTAGCATATAGAAAATGGGCAATGGAGTAAACCCGAGCACCTTTCCCAGAGGGGAATATGGCAGGGCAACAGTGACGAAAGCGCTCACCAGGGTTGTGCCAATCATTAGAAGGCTGGGATGACTGCGGAAGAAAGGTAACCGGGTGCGAACGGCAAAGACCACAAACATGGCCGAAAGCACCGACTCGAAAAACCACCCCGTTTGAAATTGTGCTTCACTGGCTTTCAAGAACCAGAGTAACAAAGCAAAGGTCAAATAATCAAACACAGAACTCAAAGGGCCAAAGATTAACATAAACCGGCGGATAAAATCCACATCCCAGCGATGCGGTCGTTCAATGTACAGGTTATCCACATTATCGCTGGCAATGGTCATCTCCGGAAAATCGGTCAGGAAATTGATCAACAGGATTTGTTTGGGAAGAAGTGGAAGGAAAGGCAAAAACAGTGAAGCGCCCGCCACACTGAACATATTGCCAAAATTGGCGCTCACCGCCATGAAAACGTATTTCAGGGTATTGGCAAAAGTTCTGCGTCCTTCTCGAACACCTTCATCGAGCACGTCCAAATCCTGCTTGAGCAACACAAAATCGGCGGCATCTTTGGCAACATCCACGGCATTCTCCACAGAAATTCCCACATCAGCGCTATGCAACGACGGAGCATCATTGATTCCATCCCCCATATAGCCCACCACATGTCCCATCTTTTTGAGTGCCAGGATAATGCGTTCCTTCTGGTTGGGGTCTACCTGAGCAAAAATATCCGTTTGTTCGGCAACATGCCACAGGGCTTCATCGCTGAGTTGATCCATCTCCCTGCCCGTTAAAATTTTCGCCGATTCAAAGCCGATCGATTCGGCAATATGAGCGGCCACCAATTTGTTGTCACCCGTTATGATTTTGAGATGGATCCCCAGGCCATGCAAGCGGGCAATGGTTTCTTTGATTCCTGCCTTGGGCGGATCAAAGAACAGCAGGAAGCCCGCGAAGCACAGTTCCCTTTCGTCGTCCTGAGAGTAGGCGGGTTTTACTTCCACAACCCGCGAAGCAACCCCCAGCACGCGATACCCTTGAGCACTCCACTGGGTGTACCTGGACTGAATCTCTGCCAGATGGTCCGAAGTTAATCCCTGAACGGCATCGTCGATTAATGCATGTGTACAAATTGAAAGGACATTCTCCAGGGCACCTTTGCAGATCAAGGTACGTGTACCCTGTTCCTGTACAACCACACTGAGACGCTTGCGCACAAAGTCATAGGGAATTTCATCCACTTTTTCCGCTCCCTGTACAGTGCTTTGCACAGAAGCCAGAATAGCCTCATCCAGGGGATTCGAAATGCCAGTCTGAAAATAAGCGTTCAGCCATGCCTGGCGCTTCACTTCCTCAGAGTCCTGTCCATGGAAATCGCAGGCATGATCCAGCCGCACCACGCCTTCGGTGAGGGTCCCTGTTTTGTCGGTGCACAGAATATCCATACTGCCAAAATTTTCGATGGAGGACAAGCGGCGCACAATAACGCCGTGGACCGCCATTCTACGCGCGCCTCTCGCAAGGTTGATATTGATAATTGCCGGAAGAAGTTGGGGCGTTAAACCAACCGCTAAGGCAATGGAAAACAGCAGTGAATCCAGAACCGGCTTCTGGAAGAACACATTTACGGCGAAGATCACGATCACCAGAATGAGCATCACCTCGGTAAGCAGGTTCCCCAGTTTACGAATGCCCCGTTCAAATTCTGTTTCGGGAGGGCGCAGAGTCAGGCGTTTGGCTGTGCGGCCAAAAAAGGTTTGTGTACCTGTGGTCACGATCAGGGCTCTGGCACTGCCACTGCGCACGCTTGTTCCCATAAAGATGCAATTACTGCGTTCCGATAAAGTCGCTTCGGCGTGGACCGTTCCGGGCTGTTTTTCGACCGGGAAAGTTTCCCCCGTCAGCACCGCCTGATTGACAAAGAAATCTTTAGCCTCTAGGAGTATTCCATCTGCCGGAATCAGGCTCCCTGCTGAAAGAAGCACAATATCGCCAGGCACCACTTCCTCGGCGGGGATGGCCTGTTCTTTACCATCCCGTAAGACCTTCGCTTTTACATTCACCTGAGCCTTGAGCCGGGCTGCCGCATTACTGGCTCGATACTCCTGGACAAAACTCAGGAGTGCACTGCCGAAGATAATCGCCAGAATAATCACTGCATCCGTCCAGTCCTGGACGAACGCAGAGATCAGAGTGGCTACCAGGAGAATCAAAATGATCGGGCTTTTGAATTGATTGAGAAACAAGCCAATGGGCGTCAACTCTGTTTGCGCTTCCAGGGTGTTTTTGCCAGAACGTTTCAAACGCTCCTGGGCGGCGTCTGTATTCAGACCGCCCGGGGTAGTTCCCAATTCCTGCAGCAGCTGTTGTGCTTCTACGCTCCAGTAATTGGAAAGATGTTCAGAAGGAAAAGATTGAGCAGACATGGTAAAGATGCATACCGAGGATTAATTATTTTGTGGCGAACATGCGGGATTTTGTTTATTATCCATCCGTTTACTCAATATTGCAATCGTTAGACTTCGAGCCTGCAACCTGCTTCAGGAATAGGGGAAAACATCGGGCAGGTGAGTGTGGGTATTTCGGCGGAAAATACGATGGGGGTATGGGTGGGCATGTCTGTTGAAACACGAACTACCGGGGCGGCTCATGTGCAGGCTGTTAAAACAATGAAAACCAACCACAAAACCGAAACCCTTTGCATTTCCTGATTTTTCCCTTTTTATAAACTTTGTTTGCGAACAAAGTTTGAGCGCCTATAATTTCTGAAAGGTTTCCAGCCAACGGCTGGTGTTAGTGGCAGGAAGACGATTATGGGTTCTTTTGGGAATAGAGAAAACACGAAGCCAGAAAAAATCCTCGGAAATATCGCAGAATCCGCCGTATCAGATGAACATTTTGTTGATCTCAGAGCTTGCCCGCTACCTGCAAACGACACCACGCATATAATGCATCATATACTTCAAATTGCCTTTCCAGATTTTCAAAGTCATCGGGAAAACGGAGGCTGAAACCTGTGGCAATCGCTTCCAGCCCCGCAGCAATTGGATCTGTGTGAAGTTCGCTTTCGATATCTGCCGCATGGACAATTTTGGCAAGTCGAAGTAAAGCGGGGTCGGTCAATCCATACTTTTCGATCAGGGATTCAAACGAACATTTCCCGTCCTTATGTCCAAGTTCAACATCAGGAACGTCATACGGAATCGCCCCTGTTTCTTTTACCACCTGTTCCACCTGATTCCTGGCGACAAAGATAAACTCAGCTTCCGAGTCAATGAATCGAGTGATAAGCCAGGGACAAGCAACGCGGTCAACGTGAACATGTGCACGAGTTACCCATTTCATATTCTTTTACTCCTATTCTTTTTGTGAAACTGGGACATACCCTAAATCCTGACCGAAAAGAGCAAAATACAATGTGCCTATCAAGCCAAACCCAAAAGCAACCAGGAAATTGGTTGCAGGCGAAGCCACGGCGTTGAAGAAAGGTAAAAGAAAGTTTCCAAAGCCGATTGTCTTAACAATCAGGTTTGCGGTAGAAGCGTCCCAAAGCAATGCCCCGCCAAACGCTGCTATGGAAACAATGACATCACGAATGAGATAGTAAACGCCGAAGGTGGCTGCCTTTCTGCCGTCGGGGGCCAGATCCATGATTAGGGCTTTGCGAGTTGGCTCGCCAAACTCTTTCAGCCCGCGAATGATGAAGGCGATCACCAAACCCCAAAAAGATCGCGCCGCAAGTAAGATAAGCGGAAATAGCGTGAAAAATACAAATGTGGTCACAACAAATGGTTTCTTGGTGCTCTTGTCTGCCAGATAGGCCACCGGGATATACACCAGAACCGCCGTTGCCATTTCAATGGTTGTGAGCAGGCCAAATTGCAGCGGCGTAATTCGGTTGATGCTTACGCACCAGATCACGACAAACGCATAAGGGATCTGCTCACAAAAACGAATCAGGATATCGGATACCAGCAGTTTTCGCAATTGCGGCGTAAGTAAAGCAGTTCCGTTTTTCGATGTATTCTCTTTGAGGGCTGTTGGCGAATCTTCGATCATCGTTTGCTGGATGACGAGCGACACGCCCCCTAAAACAAACGCCACGATAAAAGCGATCAGGATGCCGGTCTTTTCCCCGAAAGCCCCAATCAGCGCCCCACCAACAACAGGTCCCAGCGCCATAGGAATACGGCGAACCAAAGAATTGACCGAAACGCCCATGGTGCGCTTATTTTTAGGTAAAACAGTCGCTACCATATCCATTGTGGCGGGCAGGGAAATGGCAGTCCAGGAGATAAAAAGAATTGCGCCAACGATGACAGCTTGCCAGTAGTGGAAGATAATCACCACCGCATATCCTGCCATTGCAATCAGGTTGAACAACAGCAAGGCTTTCTTATGGCCTAATCGGTCACTGGCATAACCACCGGGGAGCGAATACAACGCACTCAATAAATTGTCGAGACCGTTCAATAACCCGATAGAAAATGTCCCGCCGCCTAAAACCATGAGGTAAAGCGGCAGAAAACGCTCCGCCATTTTTTCGCCCATACCGATCAAAACGACCATGATAAGCACGGCGACAATACTTTTCTTGAGACCAAGAAAATCGGCTATCTTTCTGCGCTGTTCAGAGATGGACATACTGGATGATGTGCTTTCTGGGTGCGGAGAATAAGTGGATAATGGATTATACTGCTCTCCATATTTGCTTCATATTTTCGTGATCGTTCCAAAGCTGGTAAAA
>AMZC01000510.1_pt1 | contig 31858 bp, 21 predicted proteins | sample 948551 | NCBI WGS metagenome assembly AMZC01 (sample SAMN01120625, study PRJNA171369) | bioreactor sludge metagenome | biome: sludge; isolation source: anaerobic thermophilic cellulolytic sludge from lab reactor | place: China: Hong Kong, Shek Wu Hui wastewater treatment plant | collected... | reverse complement strand
AAAAAGTGCATAACACGCTCTAGCCCTGTCGAAAGGGGCGCGAGCGACCCAGCGCATCGATCACACTGGCCACCAGGTCGTAGCGCCCGAAGGCAGGCATCAGATAGACGCCCTGCGCGCGCCCGTGCAGGCTCGTCAGCAACTCCTGAGCGATACGCACGCCCTCAGCGGGAGCCTGATCGCCCGCGTCGGCGATACGTTGACGGATGTCCTCTGGTATTTCGATGCCGGGGACTTCGTTGTGCAGAAACGCAGCGTGTCGCGCCCCGAACAGAGGCAGGACACCAGCCAGGATGGGCAACTGCAGAGGGCCGTAGGTCGCCTCGTAGGCTTCGCGGAAGCGATCCAGGGCTTCGGGCGCGAAGATCGGCTGCGTGAGGGCGTAGTCTGCCCCAGCGCTGATCTTCTTGTGCAGCAGCCTGACCTCGCGGTCGAGATCGTGAGTGTTGACGTTCAGCGCACACCCCACCACAAACGAGGTCGGCTGCCCGATAGAATTACCCGCCTGATCAATGCCCTTGTTCAGGTTGTGCTTGACCAACTCGATCAGGGCCGTGGGCACGATGTCGTGCGCATCAAACGAGTCCGGATAGTCGCCGATCTTCGTCGGATCGCCCATCACCACGAACAGGTTGCGCACGCCCAGGGCATGAGCTGCCAGCAGATCGCCGTGAATGCGCAGCAGGTTGCGCCCGCGCGTGGGGAAGTGCAATACCGTCTCCAGCCCCACGTGATGCTGGATCAGGTGGCACACCGCCCAGGGACTCATACGCATGCGCGCCATGGGGCTATCGGAAACGTTGATGAAATCCGCGCCCGCTTCGCGCAGCAACTCCGCCGAAGCGATCACCTTCTGCGCCGTGAAGCTGCGCGGCGGCGGCATCTCTACTGTGACCACGAAATGTCCGGCAGCCAGTTTGCGCGAAAGCTCGGTGGGTTCTTCAGGGGTCTCTACCGTCACCGTATCGGGCAGCTCGGTCACAGATAGCACCGGCGGAGCCGATCGCGCCGGATCGTCGAGCGCCTGCCGCATGGCGTGTATGTGTTCTGGTGTCGTGCCACAGCAGCCGCCCACCAGACACGCGCCCGCCTGCCGGAAAGCCAGCGCATATTCGCCGAAATAGTCCGGCGTGGCGGGGTACATCACGCGCCCGCCCGCCATCTCCGGCCAACCAGCGTTGGGCACCACAGAAAAACGCGCCTCCGGCACGGCGCGACGCATCAACTGCACAATGCGCAACAGGTGCGCCGGACCGCTGCTGCAGTTGACGCCGATCACGTCTGCGCCGGTCTCGTAGAGCGCACGCGCCACCTGCGCGGGTGTATCGCCCAGCACGGTACGGCTGTCGCGCGTGAAGGTCATCTGCGCCACGATGGGGACACTGGAATCGAGTTGCCGCGCCACTTCAACGGCCAGCGCGATCTCGTGCAGATCGGTGAACGTCTCGAAGATCAGCAGATCGGCTCCAGCCTCCAACAACGCCGCTAGCTGAATGCGGAAGGCGTCTGCAGCGTCTTCTGGCGTTACCCGCCCAAAGGGAGCCAGCCGCACCCCCAGTGGCCCTACCGATCCGGCTACATAAGCGTCGTCGCGCCCCGCCTCGGCGATCGCCTGCCGGGCGATGGTCACACCCGCGCGGTTGACCGCGGCGCAATCGCGCTCCAGACCACAATCGGCCAGCTTGTAACGGTTGGCTCCAAAAGTGTTGGTCTCGATGATCTCTGCCCCTGCCTGCAAATAACGCCGGTGAATCTCGGCTACGGCGTCCGGCTCGGTGATGTTGAGCACGTCGAAGCAGGTATCCATGGGCAGGCGATACTGCGCGTGCAGCATGGTACCCATGGCCCCATCCAGCAGGATGGTGCCGCCCTGCGCCAGCCGTTCGCGGAAAGGAATACGAGCCACTCTCATGCCTCCGTCAGTTGCTCGGTGCGCGAAACGCCCACACTGTAGTACCTGGCATCGGGGTGATGCACAATGATCGCCGCCGTAGACTGCTCCGGCACCAGTTGATAAGCCGGAGTCAGCGACATGCCCAACATCTCTTCTGCAGGCAGCAGGCGGAAGAGCGTCGCGTGATCTTCCAGGTCGGGGCACGCCGGATACCCCCAGCTATAGCGTTTGCCGCGCTCTACGGGGATGCCCAGTTCGCGGTTGATGTGCCGGTTGAGATAGGTAGCGGTCGCCTCCGCAGTCTGCACGGCCAGGCCGTGGAAGAAATAGGCTTCGGTGTACTGATTGGCGGCCTGCAGCCGGTCGAAATGTTCGGTCGCCTGTGCGCCCACTGTGACCACCTGCAGCGGGCACACGTCCACCTGCCCACTGTCCACCGGTGCGAAATAGTCTGCCAGGCACAGATAGTCGCCGAAAGGCTGACGCGGGAAGTTGAAGCGGGCGATCTCGCGCAGCTCCCCCACCTCGGCGTACAGCGCCGGATTGTAGATGATGACCGCGTCTCCGTCCGCCTGCGCCGGGAAATAGCCATAGACGGCCTGCGGGCGCAGACTGCCGCTGACGAGAGCCTCGCGCTTCATGCGATCCAGACGTGCTTCGAAGTCTGCCTCCAGGCGCGCCCACTCCTGGCCATGCGCATTGCGCGCCCCCCAGCTAAGCCGGAACAATTCCGGTTTGTGGATGTAGGGGAAAACCGCTTCCAGCGGGATACTGCGTACCGTGCGCGCGCCCCAGAACGGGGGCGCGGGTATATCCGGCGCAGGCGGCACGCTCGATCGCTGCCCGCTCTTCCTCCGATCGCGCACCGGTGGACGCTCCCGGCCTTGCTCGGCATAGGCTTCGCTGATGATACGCTCAACCAGTGCCTCCCGTCGGTGAGGATCGATCAGTTGATCCATCACCTCCAGCCCCTCGAAGGCATCCTTGCAGTAGAACACGCCGGGCGCGTAGGGTTCGCCGGTGTCCTCCAGAAAGAGGATGCGTCGCCCGAACGCGCGGTTGATGGCCGCCCCGCCGATTAACACCGGTATCTGCAAGCCGCGCCGCGCCAGTTCGTTGACCACCAGCGGCATCTGTTTGGACGTGCTCACCAGCAAGGCGCTCAGCCCGATGGCATCCGCCCGATGCTGCACCGCCGCGTCGAGAATCACACTGACGGGTGTCTGCTTGCCCAGGTCGTGCACCGTGTAACCGTTGTTGCTGAGGATGGTGCGCACCAGGTTCTTGCCGATGTCGTGCACGTCACCGTAAACCGTCGCCAGGACGATGGTGCCTTTGCTGGCCCCTTCCTTGCGCTCCAGGAATTGTTCCAGGTAAGCGACAGCTTTCTTCATCACCTCGGCGCTCTGCAACACAAAGGGCAGGATCAACTCCCCCGCGCCAAAGCGGTCGCCCACTTCCTTCATGGCCGGCAGCAGCACGTTGTTGAGCACACTCACCGGGTCCTGGCGCGTCAGGCATTCGTCAATCAGCGCCTCCACCCCTTCCTTCTTGCGGTGCACGATCTGCCAGTGCAACGCCTGCTCGGCAGACATGCCCGCTGTGGGATCGGTCACTTCCGCACCTGTCACGGCAACCTCGTGCTCTTCGAAATAGCGGATATACTCCGCCAATGCGTCGGGATGCTCGTTGAAGATGAGCGCGTCGGCCAGATGGCGCTGCTCGGCGGGAATCTCGGCGTAGGGGGTGATGTGCGCCGGATTCACAATCGCCATGTCCAGTCCGGCTTCGACGCAGTGATAGAGAAATACACTGTTGAGCACCGCTCGCGCCGCCGGCGACAGGCCAAACGATACATTGCTCACCCCCAGCGAGGTGAGCACGCCCGGCAATTCGGCCTTGATGCGCCGGATGCCGTTCAACGTCTCTACCGCGCTGTTCGCCATCTCCGGGTCGCCCGTCGCCAGGGTGAACGTGAGCGCGTCGAAGATCAGGTCGTGCGGAGCCAGTCCATATTCGCCGACCGCGATCTCGTAGATTTTGCGAGCAACTTCCACTTTGCGTTCGGCAGTCTTGGCCATGCCGACTTCGTCTATGGTCAGGGCCACCACTGCTGCCCCGTGTTTGACGGCAATGGGTAGCACGGCGTCAATACGCGCGCGCCCATTCTCCATGTTGATGCTGTTGATCAGCCCGCGCCCCGGATACACACTGAGCGCTGCCTCGATCACCTCCGGCTCGGTGCTGTCAATCATCAGCGGCACGTCTACCGCCAGCGACAGGCGCTTGACCACTTCGCGCATCAGCGCTGCCTCATCGGCCCGTTCGGTGAGCGCCACGCACACGTCCAGGATATGCGCGCCTGCTTCGACCTGTTGCTGCGCGATCTGCACGATGCCGTCGAAATCTTCCTCCAGCAACAGGCGCTTGACCTTGCGGCTGCCCTGGCTGTTGATGCGTTCGCCGATCAGCGTCGGCGGCGGGGATTGACGCAGGGCAATGGCGCGCACCCCGCTGGAAGCCGCCGGTTCCGTCTGCGGCTGACGGGCGGCAGGTTTGCGGCGGGTCAGCATTTCGCCCTGCACCCGCAGAATCACCTGCTGCAAGTGCTCTGGCGTCGTGCCACAGCAGCCCCCCACCACATTGACGCCCCACTCCACGAACTCGCTCAGCATCGCGGCGAAGGGTTCGGGCTGCATGGGGTAAACGGCCTGTCCATCCACGTTGATCGGCAGGCCAGCGTTGGGCAAGACGCTGATCGGCTTGGTGCTGTGCTCTGTCAGATACTTGATCGGCCCGGCCATGTGCTCCGGCCCTGTCGAGCAATTCAGCCCGATCACGTCAACCGGCAGCGCCTCGAGGGTGGTCAGAGCACTGGCGATGTCGGTGCCGAACAGCATCCGTCCGCTGGTGTCGAGCGTCACCTGCACCTGCAGCGGAATGCGCACTCCGGCATCGGCGAAGTAGCGCTGAATGCCCACTACGGCAGCGCGCACTTCCAGGATGTCCTGGCTGGTCTCCAGCAACAGCACATCCACACCGCCTTCTACCAGTCCGCGTGCCTGCTCGTAGAAGACAGCGGCCAGCTCGTCGAAAGTGATCTGGCTGAGATCGGGGTCGTCGGAGCTGGGCAACCTGCCCGATGGCCCCATGCTACCGGCCACATAGCGCGGAATGCCTGTCTCGGCAGCGAAGCGATCAGCGATCCGCCGCGCCAGTTGCGCCGCCGTGCGGTTGATCTCCAAGACCCGATCTTGCAGACCGTACTCAGCCAGCGTCAGGCGATTGGAGCGGAAGGTATTGGTTTCGATCACCTCGCAACCGACGGCCAGAAACGAAGCGTGAATGGCCTCGATGACATCGGGGCGTGTTATGACCAGATAATCATTGCAACCGTTGTACTGCTCTCCGCCGAAGTCAGCCGCGGTCAGGTTGTAGCGCTGAATGTTGGTGCCCATCGCGCCGTCGTAGATCAGCACATGGTCGGCGATGGCATCGAGATAGCGACGATTGGTGAAAGGCCCCTGGGAATCGGTCATCTCTTCTCAGTCTCTCGCAAGGGATATAGCCTGTTCTTGCCGAGCAGGCTCTTTCCCGACCAGGCATGAAAACTGCCCCTTGCAAACGACAAGGGGCAGTGTGCGCGCAGCGCTGGCAACGCCCCTCATCTTCCAGAAAACCTTCTGCCGGACTTGGCACCTTTCCGCAGGAACTCGGAGGCAGGTTGCCGCGGTTTCTTCGGGCCGGTCCCTCCACCGCTCTTGATGAGAGTTGCCGCGCAGATCGTAGCATAGGCGGCGGGCATATCGCAACTGCGTGTGCCCGTCGCCGGTTTGAGTATAATGGACACTGATGAGTCAACGCAGAGACTGCATGTCTACCTTATCAACGACAGAGGGACGGTCTACATGCACATGCGGGCGGTGATGCTGGGTTTCGGCCACGTCGGGCGTGCCCTGGCGCGGTTGCTGCTGCGCAAGGCCGAAGTCCTGCGCACTGACTACGACCTGACCGTGACGGTCACCGGCCTAGCCACTCATTCGCACGGACTGGCGATCAATCCGGAAGGACTCGACTTGGCCGGGGCGCTGGCTCTGGTCGAGCGCGGCGAACGGCTCGACGCGCTGCACGTCGGCTCGCCAGTGACCGACACGCTGAGCCTGATCGAACGGTGCCCGGCAGACCTGGTGCTGGAAGCGACCTGGCTGAATCCGCACACCGGTCAACCCGCGACTGACTACGTCCGCGCGGCCCTGCAGGCCGGACGGCATGTGGTGACCGCCAACAAGGGGCCGGTCGCCTTCGCCTATCGTGAATTGCAGGCTCTCGCGGCGGAACGCGGCCTGGGCTTCTTCTTTGAAAGCACGGTGATGGACGGCGCGCCGGTGCTGAGCGTCGGGCGCGAAGGGCTGCTGGCGACTACCATTCAGCGCATTCGTGGCATCTTGAACAGCACCACCAACTTCATCCTGACGCGCCTGGAAGAAGGCACTCCCTTCGCTGAGGCGCTGGCAGAAGCGCAGGCAATCGGCGTGGCCGAAGCCGACCCCACGACCGATCTGGAAGGTTGGGACGCCGCCGTAAAAATCGTAGTGCTCGCCAACGTCCTGATGGGTGCCGATCTGCGTCCTGCCGATGTGGAACGCACCGGCATCACCGGCGTCACCGTCGCCGACGCTCAGCAAGCCATTCAGGCAGGTGAGCGCATCAAGTTGTTGTGCGAAGCCGTGCGTGACGGGGCACAGGTACGCGCCAGTGTGCGACCGGTGCGGTTGCCCTTTGCCGACCCGCTCTGCCAGGTGAGTCGCACCTCCAGCGCCGTCACCTTTCAGACCGATACCCTGCACGAACTGACTATCGTGGAAGGCGACACTGATCCCACTACCACCGCCTATGGGATGCTGGTTGATCTGATCAACATCGCGCGGGGGCGGCATCGTCTGGCTTGAGCAGGGAAACGCATAAGCCATGGCAGGATCAACGTCTTCTGCGGCACGTCCGGGGAGAAAACCGGTGGAACCGAGTATCAAGCGCAATGATGATGCGCAACGCATCGCCCAACTGACATCCCCCTATAGCCCGCTCAGCCCGCCACAATTGCCGCTGGATTTCGGCGACTTCCTCTCGCTGCTATGGAGGGTAGACCGCCATGCCGAGCAGCCGCACCTGGTCGCCTATTACCGGCAATGCGCTGACGCGCTGGCGCGGGCCATGGATTTCTACCAGAAAGGGTTGGGACGCCTGGTGCGCACCACTGCGCCTGGCAGTCTCTACCGCTCGTTGAGCAACGTACCCTTCCGCGAGACAGGGCGGCTGGTTGATGCCTCGGCGCGCAAAGCCGCGATCGAGCAGTTGGTGCGCCTGCGCGGAGACGTGCTCTCGATTGGCTCGTATCAGCACGAATGGGTTGTCGGCTGGCCCGGCAGCGGGATCATCAACGATGAACTGCGCGAACGGGTATTCGCCACGCTCTTCACCGCCTTGCGCGGACAGTATCAATATCTGGCAAGGTTGTTGCTGGTCATTGATATCGTGCTACAGGAGCTGCTGCTGGGTACGCGGCAGAATACCGAGTTCTCGCTCGGCACGCTCATCGAACGCTACGGCTATCCCGACCCGGAAAATCCCGCCGTGCGCAATCTCTACAGCGGCAACACCAGCGGCTGGTGAGCGGAAAGGGCGTCCAGCGTCTTGGCCAGATACCACACCGTCTCCGGGCCTTCTCCCAGATCGATCTGAACGGCGCGTACCTCCACAAAACCAAGCCGTTGATAGAGCGCCCGCGCGCGCGGATTCGACTCCGCAACACCAATCTCCAGGCAGGTTGCGCCCAGCCGCTGCGCTTCGCGGGTTAGAAAGGCGATCAACGCCGAGCCGATCCCCCGTCCGCGCAACTCTGCGCTGACGATCAGGTCGCTGATCTCTGCCGCACGGGGGTATAGCGCCAGCAGCCCGAACGCGCACGCTTCCCCGCGCTGCTCAGCTACCGCCCCCAGGCCGCGTTTCTGCCGCGCCAACCGCTCTGCCTGTTGCAGCACAACCCCAACCTGCTCCAGGGTACGCTGGGGCCAGCAGTTCTTCTGCAGGTCGAAAGCATCAGTCAGTTGCACCGGGCGCAGATCAAATGTGAGCGAGGCTTGCGTTTTCGGTTCGGCAATCTCCATAACGTCCCTGACCTGGATGGAGGAAGAGATAGAAGGCCGCTGGTTTATCAAGGGACGAGCGCCGCATCTGAAGATGTGGCAGAGGCACGGGCCATCCCTGCCAGGCGTTGTTCCTGCCAGGCAATGTGCCGGGCCAGGATTGCCTCACCGCTCAGGCGACGAACGCCTCGCTGCCGACGCGCTTCGTAACGCTCCAGCCATTTGAGCAGTCGACGTGCCAGGCGAGCCTGAGGCAGATGATACTCGACTTCGCGCTGCAAGACCTGACGCATCTCCGTTTCGAACAACCGCCTTGGATTCTCCTGCCAGGCGCGCATCAACCGTTGCTGCTGGGCCAGGTCGAAGCGGGGAGCAGGCAAAGCCAGCGGGACGCTGGACGGAATCAGCGGGAGCGCCACAGGCGTTTCGCCCGCAGCCAATAGAGAATCCGGAGTGACGGACTCATCTCTGGGCGTCACCGGAACTTCCGGGCCTTCCGCACCGTCTTCAGAGTGATGCAGCAGTTCAGCCGCCGGCTCGCGGCGTTCCAATACGCCCAATTGCCACAGCCGCAACCCTGCCTGATAGGCGGTACTGTGATACGGCCAGGGCGTGCCCGTGAGTTCTTCCCAGCGTGGGCCGGCGACGCTGGCGCTCTGGTAGGTGCGAAAGAGCCGTCCCTGCGGACCGAAGATGTTATAGCGGCTCCCCCGGCGACGGATAAAATAGTGACCGGTTGACTGGCCTGACGAGAATCGACTGTCTTCTGGGGTGCGCGACGAGGTCGAGCGGGAATTCGTCACGATTCGCTCCTGCATAACTTTGGGGTGAATGGGGCTAGCCTGATTCTAGCGCGAATCGGCGCGGGCGTGCCTTAGAGTTTCCTTGAAGATCGTCGCCTGGGTCTCAACGAACGCACGATGAAATACGGTGGTTCATCCAACCATGACACACACATCAGCCACCCGTACCATCCCGCAAGAGAAAGGCTTGAGAGAAGTACACGCTTTGGCCAGCATGGACTATACTAAGGCGCGGCTGCGACACGTCACGCGCCGGTCTCAAGAAGCCAGGCCCTCGCTCTGACAAGGAGTTGACATGGGCGCGACCGAACACCTGAAGCGAGTTCTTCCCGTCTGGCTCGCCCTTCTGAGCGCGGTGTTCGCGTGTACCCTGAGCACGTCCCCGCCGGATGAGACGGCGCAGCGCCTGGAACGCGCGCCGCTGGTGCTGATTCTGGCCCCGGTCAACGGGAGTACCTACGCCGAAGGGACGCGCGTCGCGTTGCAGGCCATCGCCCAGGACACCGGTACTGGGGTCGCGCGTCTGGAATTCCGCATGGACGACATCGTTATCGGCACGGTCACCTCTGAGAATCCGGCAGGCACAGCCTCTTTGCTGGCCCGCGCCGAATGGATTGCCAGCGAGCGGCGCAAACACCTGTTGACTGTCGAAGCCTTTCGCGCCGACGGCTCCTCGCTGGGCGTGAGCGACATATCGCTGCAGGTGATCGCGCCTCCAGGCACGTCTGCCGAGACCATCCCGCCTGACACTGTCACCGCCACCGTCTCTCCCTCGCCCCCACCGCAGGATAGCGATGCCATTGCGTCTGGGCCGACCGCCCGCATCAACGTCAACGATCTCAATGTGCGCGCTGGGCCGGGCACCACCTATCCTGTCCTGGGTACGCTGGCCTACGGGACTCAGGTACCGGTGACGGGCCGTGTCACCGACGGCACCTGGCTGGCGATCCCCTTCAACGGCACGACTGGTTGGATTTTCACCGAGCTGGCTGTGCTGGAAGGTGACCTGAGCGCTATCCCCGTGCTGGAAGGGTTCTAGAACTGATAGCCCAGCCCGTCGGCCACCAGGGCCGGGTCAATGGGCATCTGCGGGATGATGACGAGCAGATCGGGCGCCACCCGTTCGCGCCGGTAAGTGATACCTGCCTGCCGGAAAGCCTGCTCGAAGCGCGTCTCTTCCTGATCCGGCAACACCACTTCCACGAACGCCACGCGGCTGGCCGCGTAGATGCGCCGCGGCACATCGGGGAAACGCACCAGCCCCTTGGCCCCGTAGATGTCATACCAGTCTGCCGCCAGCACCCGCTCGTGAGTGTCGAACATCAGCACGTGCGCGATGCCGACATCGGTCCACACGTGTTGGATGTTCTCACGGTCGAGAAATGCGATCAGCGGCTCCAGGGTGACTGGCTGCCGGGTGTAGTAGGGTGACGCGAACCCCTTGACCAGATCGAGGCGGCTGCTCCCCAGCAGATTCAGCCCGACGACGCTGGTCAACACCGCCGCCGTCAGCCAACGCCGCCAGAGCCGCCCCTTGCCCAACCAGACGGCCAGCGCCGCCGCGCCGATCGGCAGGGCGCTGTGAATCATCAGCACGTAGCGCCCCGTCGCGTCGAAACCGAACTCGTTGAGAGCGCGGTTGCCGTAGCCGCTCAAGACGTAGATCAGCGGCACACTCAGCGCGAACAGTGCGAGCATGGCGCGCGTCGGTCTGCGCGATCTTCGCCAGGGGCCGCGCCATATTCCCGCCCCCAGCCCGATCAGCCCTCCCTCATAGACGATCTGCAGCCACCAGATGGCAGGCCAGCTCAGCCCTGGCCAGCGCGGATCGTTGCTCACCAGGCGCGGAGCCAGGTCGTAGGTCAGATGATCCAGCACTGCCGGCAGGTTGGCGAGCGTGTCGCCCTGGTCGGCGAGCAGATAGCGAAAGGTGGCGAAATCGTGCGTCAGGTTGTAGCCCCACAGGGGACTGCTGCCCACCGCGAAGGCCAGAGTCGCCCAACCCCACGCCTGGCCCAGGCGCGCCCTGCCCAAGAGCCACACCGTCAGCGCGACTGGCAGCGCGTAGAAAGCAATCAGCCAGGAAACCCAGCATCCCAGACCAAGCACCAGGCCCAGAACCGCCAGGCTTCGCCGACGGACATGATCCGGCTGAGCCACGTCTATCACATAGCTGCCAGTGACCAGTGCCAGATTGCCCAGGGCCAGGGTTTCGGCGGTCGCGCCCCAGGTCTTCGTGCCGGTGATCAGGAGGTAACTCGGCGCACACGCCGCCAGTAACGCGGCCAGCACGCCCACCCGCCGGTCGAAAGCGCGCCAGCCCAGCCAGCCGGTCGTTGTCACATACAGGCCAGAGAGCAACCAGGGCACAACCTTGAGCGTGACAGCGTTCGCCCCGAACATGGTGAAAAGGGGCGCCATCACATAGGATTCCAGCGCCCCCAGGTAGGGCTGTCCGGGATGGAAGATGGGGCGCTCGCCGCGCAAGATATGCAGGACCTGCAGCCCCACCATGCCCTCGTCGTAATCGTAGCGCCAGTCAGCCCGCACGTAGAGCGCCAGGCGCACTGCCAGACCGAGCACGGCGCATAGAGCGATCAGCGCCACCACCAGCGCGTTGTGGCGCGGCGAAAGCCGGAACCGACGGAGCATGGGTCTACTGGGCAGGGGGCACCACAGTGAACGACATGGTGCTGACGGGGGTGTCTGCCGCACCGATGTACAGACGGATTTCGTAGTTGCCTGGTTCGAAACCGTTGTCGCGCCCGAAGAAGAAATAGCCGGAGCCGCTATCTTCCAGGCCCCAGAGATACGTATTGTCGTCGAACAACTCGCCGTCCTTGGTGATCACCCGCCGCCACAGAACCCCTTCGGTCATGGCGTTGAACTCGACGAACAGATACAGCCGCTTGACCCCCGCCTCGAAGGTAGTGCGCGGGTTGACCGGTCGGTAGCTGGCATCTATCTGATCGTCGAGGGCGACAATGCGCAGGGTCGCGCCGGGTTGCGGCGTCACGCTGGAGACCGCCTGAGTGACGTTAGGCGTGAAAGTGGGGAACGGCGTAGGGGTGGGCGTGTAGGCAGGCGTCGCTGTGATGATCAGGATCAGGGGAGTAGAAGCCGGAGTCGTCGCGCGGGTGCTATCGTCGGGCGGCGGGGTATCTGTCGCGGTCGGCACGGAAGGCGCGTCGGGATTCTCTACCAGGGTCGTCACCTCCGGCGTCGGTGAGATACGCCCGGCACTGGCTTCGCCCTCATCGCCCAGAATACCGATCGCCAGGGTCAGCACACAGGCCACCGCGCTGAAGATCGCCATGATCGAGGCCACCACGAACAACCGCCAGCCGCGCTGCCCGGCCTCGCGCCGTCGTCGCCAGTAGACATCGGTGCGGCTGCGCTGAAACAGCCGAAAAGCAATGGCAAAGAGCAGCAAGGCCAGCCCGAACAGGCCGCCAGTGACATAGGGCAGGGCGTGCTGAACCGTCTCGCGCATCAGTCGTCAAGGCTCCGGGAAACCGCCGCCGGGCGAATTATAGCACGCAGCTTTTCGCCAGGGGCAACAAGCCGTTGTATATCTCTGTCACTGCTCTACTCTCAATTTCCAGCCCTTGCCAAAACCCCCTGGTCTCACTATAATAAGGGCGCAATGGGTCGTTAGCTCAGTTGGCTAGAGCGCGTCGTTGACATCGACGAGGTCAGAAGTTCGAGTCTTCTACGACCCACCTTTCGGCAGCCAGCCCCCACGACGAGGCTGGCTGCCTCTTTTCGTCGTCTTCCCCTCACGGTGAGCGCGTCCCAAAGGCCGGGCAGGGCGCGTCCGACACTTCCTGCACCAGGTCGGCGCGCACCCAGCCGGTGATCACCGACTGCCCCACTGTAAACCGCACCTGGAACCAGCGCTGATTGTCGCGCCCAAGCCGCTGATCGAGCACCTCCAGCGCCTGCCCCAGGTCTACCGTGAAGATGCGCACCGCCACGGGGCTGGGTTCGGCCCGTACATTCACCGCCTGCGTGTTGGCGAAGACCATGCACAGGATGCTGGGCGTCGGCGTGATGCTGGGCGTCCAGGTGAAGGTGGGGGTTGGCGTGTGCGTTGGCGTGTCGCTGGGCGTCGGCGTGATGCTCGGCGTCCAGGTATGCGTCGGGGTATGGCTGGGCGTCGGCGTCCACGTATGAGTGGGGGTGTCGCTCGGCGTTGGCGTCCAGGTGTACGTCGGTGTGATGCTCGGCGTGTAGGTGGCCGTTGGTGTAGGTGTCACGGTCGGCGTATCGGTCGGCGTAGGCGTGATCGTCGCCGTCGCCGTGGGAGTAGCCGTAGGCGGGTTGAGAATGGGCTGCCACGCCGGCTCTGTCGCGATGGCGACCACGCCCAGGATGATCAGAATCACCACAGCGCTCAGCGCGTAGATGCCGTACTGCCGCCGCCGCATCCGCCGGACTTCCGCCTCCAGGCGCAGGATGTCGGTGCGCCGGCCCAGGATACGGAATGGATCGTCCTTGGCGATGTCCAGCCAGCGTTGCGCTGTCTGTGGATCGTGTTCGTCGAGCGCGGCTTCGGCGCGTTCCAGGTGTCGCGCCAGCAGATCGGCGACCACCATCCGATAGCGCGGGTCCTGGGCATAGCCGCGCAACCCGGCCAGCATGGTGCGGGCCTGGGCCAGTTCGTTCTCGTAGTTCTGGGCGACGAGTGCCGACGCCCGCTCGATGACGTGTCTTGCCTCGGCCATGTCCGCCTCGGCTTGACGGGCACGCTGCAACAGCGCTGCGATCTCCTGATTGGCGGGGTCAAGATCGGCGGCAGCTTCCAGCGCCCGCACCGCTTCCGCAGCCAGGCGCAGCCGCTCGTCCAACACTGACGCCGAGTCCATGCGCGTCAGCGCGCCCTGCGCCTGGTTATAAAGCTGCGCGATGATGTTCTGGATGCGCTCTTCCACTTCGCGCGTCAGGCTTTTCAGGCGTTCGCTGCCAGGTAGAAGCTGACGCAGCCCTGCCAGCGTGTTGAGCACTTCCTGCAATTCGCGCGCGCGCTCGCTGAGCGCGCCGCTGCTCAGGTTCAGTTGCACGGTCGCCTGGTCGAACTGCTGCCGCACCCGCCGCACCAGATCGATCCGTTCACGAGCCAGTGGATCGTTCGGCACGACGCGCAGTGCCCCCTCGTACTTCTGCAGCGCGCTTTCCCAGTCGTCCGCCGCCAGCAGGCGATCGCCCTCGGCCAGCAACTCACGGGCCAGGGCCAAATCCTGAATATCGAGCAAGGCCTGCTCCACGTCCTGCCAACTGGTGATGCCCGCTCGCGCCGCCAGGTCGCGCGCCTCACGGTAGAGCCGCTCCGCCTCGTCGTAGTTTCCTGCCCGCACCAGCGAATTGGCCCGGTTGTAGGCGATGCGCGCGTCGAAAGGAATGCGATGATCGGGCACTACTCCGCGCAGCAGGTTGTCCTCGGCCTTCTGCCGATATTCGCGCGCCTGTGCATTGTTCGGATCAGCGGCCAGGATGCGGTTGGCCAGGTCAACCGCGCGTTGATAGTCCCCTGCATAGTACGCCTCGGACACCTCCGAGAGCGACGCCATGGGTTCGGCCAGCGGGCCGCTTTCGACCGGCGCTGCAGCAGGAGGCACTACCCGTTCCGCCGGGCGCGGCGGGGTGCTCCCGGTCGTTGCCTGAGCGCGCTCCCCTCCGCGCGCCAGGTCAATGCCATACCGCTCCAGCAATCCTTTGACCTTCAGTTCCAGGTGTGGGCTGCGTTCGGCGGCTTCGAGCAGCAACTCGTGAATCTCTTCGTTGTTGGGGTCGAGATTGAGCGCTTCGGCCAGGATGTCTATGGCTTCGTCTATGTCGTCTTCGCTACCGGCGATCTCGATGCGAATGCGCGCCCGACGCAGAAGAGCGCGCACCGTGGCCGCTTCGGGAGTGGGCGGCGCGCTGTGACGGGCAAGCTGCGCGAACAGCTCGCGCGCCTCCGCCTCGAACTGTGTGTTCTTGCTCTGGGCGAGCAAGGCACGCGCTTCGCTCTCAAGCTGAGCGATCTCGCTGGCCGTGGCACTCGACGGCAGGTCTTCGATCAGACGGCGCAGGCGTTCGAGTTGATCTCGCAAATCGGCCATGGCGTCTCCTTCGCTGAGCGCTAGGGAATTACCCGGTGATTGAGCGCGTCGTTGATCTGCGCCAGGATGCGCCGCAGCTCTGCTTCCATGTCTTCGTTGATGTCGTCGAGGATGACCGCCTCCAGCAGCAGTTCACGCGCGGTGCGCAGCGCCTGCTGACTGCGGCGCAGTTCGGCGAGACCTGCCCGCACCCGTTGCCGGGCTTCGCGCAACGCCGGAATCGTGTGCAGGCCGGGGAATTCCCAGCCGTGCCGCCCGGCGATCCGTTCCAGCCCTGCCCGAAAGGCTTCGATGGTGCTGAGTTCCTGGCGCGCGCCCTGTTGCAACAGCGCCTGCAAAGCCGGGCTGAGCGTCGGCTCCACCCCGAAATCGAGATGATCGACATCGGCGTAGCGCTGCTCGACCTCGGCCTGCGAGGCCGGTTGTGGGCGCAGCGCCCCTTTCTTGGGCGACAGGCCGGTGAAGATGGGATAGAGGATGCCCACGCACAGGTTGTGAATGTCGCGAGCCAGGTGTTGATCCAGCGTGTGCGTGCCCACCTCAATCAGTTGAGAGCTGTTCAGGTCAATGATGCGCAGCTTCTCGCCATCCCAGTACACGTGTTCCAGCTTGTGATCCAGGTAGACGATCCGCTGACTGTGAGCCTGCTGCAAGAACTCGGCGAACTGCAGCGCCAGATCAATCCCTTCCTCGGTCGGCAGGCGACGACGCCCGTTGCCGGCATTGGGCTTCATCAGATAGAACAGATTGTGATGGCGGGGCAGCAGTTCCAGCGCCAGATACGGACGCCACTGCTGCGCCGCCGCCGGGTAGAGCGCCTCGCGGAAGGCGGCGATATCCAACCCAAACGACACGATCTCGCCACCATCCGGTCGTTCCGCTCGCGAGGAGACGTACCCGCAATCATAGAGCCGCACCACCGCTTCGCACCCCGCCAGGCGAACCAGCAGGTCGGCCTCGCTCACGAAGGCACGCGCTTCCCAGCGCGGCGTACCGTCGTCGGAAAGATGCTCCGGGCGCATCACCTTGAAGGCTACCATCCGCCCGGTGCGCACGTCTTCGGCTTCCATCACGCGGGCATAGTGCCCTGGCGCATAGGTGTCAATGAAATTGCCGGGGGTATAGCAGGCGTTCAACCGTTCAGGCGTCTGATTCATGATTTGCTGTACAGTTCCAGTGCTCACGGTCGTCTCAGTGTGCTAGGGTATTTCTTCGCGCGGACTGTAGTCAAGCTCCAGCGATCGCACTCTGACCACCACATCGCGACCGGCAACGTACAGGATCAACGTCACCGGTTCGGACTGCGGGAACAGAAACACCGAGTCCCCCAGCCAGCGCTCGTTGACGAAGAAACTGAGCGTTGTCGCGTCGGTGCGGCGCACCGAAAGGCGCAGTTGCGGGTCGGACTGCGGAAACTCGGTTGTAGAGCGGAAGCGTCCGTTCTGGTTGAGGCCCAGGCTGACAAAGTTGGTCTCCAGGAACTGCACCTCGCCGACCGTCCACTGCCCCAGGGCGTTCGCCGCGCCCAGGCCAAAGGCCACGCCGCCTTCTGCCAGCGCAGCCTGATTGTACCTGACCAGTTCCAGAACGGCATCCACCCGGCGCAAGGCATTGGCCACGCCGGGCTGAAAAAGCTCGCTGAGCAACTGCGGTGGAATCTCTATGCGCACCTCGCCAGCACCCGTCGCCGCGGTAGAAATCTGCCACCCCTCCCCCTCGACCAGGGTCAGTGTGCCTGCCTCCCCTGGCCAGACTTCCGCTGGTAGCTGAGCCAGCGCTGCCAGCACATCGCCATGCGTTGACGAAGCCCCGCCGACCCCGGCCATCGCCACCGGCGCTGGCGTGCTGCTGGGGACGATGGTGCTGGTCACAAAGGGGGTCGGCGTCGCGGAAGGCACCACCTCTTCCGTAGCCGTCGGCTGCGCGGTCACCGTGTCAGTCGGCGGAAGCGTCGCCGTGGGGGCAGGAGTGTCGGTGCGAGTAGCCGTCGCTACAGGGGTGAGCGCGGCGGCGATAAACGGTCGTGTCGCCAGGATGCTGGTAGGCGCAGGGGTCGGCCTGGCAGACTCCCCGTCGCTCACGCCCAGCGTGCGTAGCAGTGCCACCCCTACTGCGAGCGCCAACACCAGCCCGGCTCCCAGGATGACGCGATTCCAGAGGCGGTCCGTTCCGGCATCGGCTTCCCGACGCGGTGCGCTCTCCGTGACGGCTCGCTCTTCTTCGTAGACAGGCGCGCCAGCTTCCCCAGAGATACCCTCCATGTCCAGATGGATCATGTCCTCTTCCGGCTCTTCGGGCGGCAATTGCTCTACCAGCGACTTCCAGTGTCGGAAGAGCGGATACGCCGGATGGCGGGTGATGAAGAGCGACGCAAAATGGCGGTCGAAGGCAGCGAGTTTGTCCCGCCGCGATAGCCGCTGTGTGGTATAGGTCTCCAGCACCGCCTGGTACATGTCGTTCCACTGACGCACCTGATGGGCCTGGTCTGGTCCCAGCCGCTCCAGCGTCACGGCGGCGATCGTCGCCAATGCCTCGGCGATGGCCGGATCGGGGTCAGGGCTGCTGGTCATCGCGCCCTGCTCCACCGCCAACCGCAACTGTTGCAGCCGCGCCACAGCCTCGCGCAGACCGCCAAGCCACTCCAGGAATGGTTCGATCTGCAGCCCCGTCACTTCGCAGGCGCGTTCCAGACGCTCTCGCCCGGCATCCAGTGCCTGGCGCGCTGCGTGAAAATCGCCATCCGACCAGTGTCGCAGCGCCTCTTCCACCAGCTCGATGGCGCGTGGCACCCCAGCAAGCATTTCCCCGGCCATCGGCGCATTGAGCGCGCTGCGCACCGCGCCCAGGTCGCTGGGGCGGGCCACAGCGTTCATCGCCTGCTCGGCGGCGCGGATCAACTGACGGCTGGTCAATGCGCGGTCGAATAGCTGGAAGGCAATATGCGTGCGCGCGCTGTCGTGACTGGCCTGCGCCGCGTTGCGCCAGAAGTCTGCCTCGTCCAGATCGCCCGCAGCCAGAGCCTGAGCGCCGCGCAGCACATGCGCGAAATACAACGCCCGCCATCCGGCGCTGCTGCTCTGCTGCATGAAGGCCACCAGGCCGCGCCCCATCGCTCGCAGATAGAGCGCTTTCGAAGGCATCTGCGCGGCAAATGTCTGACGCTCCTGCTCTTCATCGCTCAACAACAACGCCAGGGTCGCCGCCTCAATCTGCGCCGTAACCTGAGGATTATCCACGCTGCCTTCGCGCAACCAGCGATCGAGCAGTTCGCCCAGGCGACGCAACCGGTTTGCCGCCAGTCGTTCCCCGTCGGTGACGGCTACCGCGTAGGCCGTGCGCCCTGCCTCCGCAGCGGCCAGCGCGTCACCCCGATCCCACGCCTGCCAGCCCTCGATCAGCGCATCGGCCAGCGCCTGATTGGGGCTGAGCTTCTCCACGAAAGGCGCATCGGGCAGGCGATTGGCCAGGTCGCCGAACCACGCCGCCAGATGCTCGTTGATCGGACGGATGAGGTCGCCGGTTTCGCGCAGCAGCGTCACCGTCGGGCGGCGACGCCCCAGTGCCAGGTAATTGACGATCGTCGTCCAGTGCCCGCCCGTTTCGGCCAGGGCACGCGCCGCCTCGTGCAGGCGCGGATCGCTCAGGTCGTCCAGGTAGGGTTGCAGGAACCGCTGCACGTCCTCGAACCAGGAAGCCAGCGTCTCCCCGCCGGGGCGCGGACGGAAATGCTGCAGCGCTGTCACCGCCTGATGCACTTCGTCGAAATAGTCGTGCAGCGCTGCGAAATGCGGTGACAACGGGTCTATCTGCGCGGCGCGATGCAGACTCTCGCCCGCTCGCGCCGGATCGCCATACACGTACTGCCCTGTCTCCTCCAGCAGCGACACCAGCACTTCGGTCGCCTGGCGCACGCGACCGGCACTGGCCACGGCCCCCTCTAGCGTCGGGCTGGCTTCCATATCCTTCAACAGAGCCAACCCCTCTTCCAGCCCTGCCAGCAGGTCGGCCACATGGCGATAGATCACCAGCAAGCCGGTCAGGCCGGGCGGCGGGGTGCTGTCGAGCAGCCGCTCGATCTCGTTGAGGTCAGTCATGGCCAGCCGCGCCTGAGGCAGCGCCGACAGGTCCTTGCGCAGCTTCACCAGGTGCGGGCGCAGCAAAATCACTTCGGGAACGCACACCGCGAGTTGCTCGGCCAGCAGCCATTGCGCCTGCCGGGCGTTCACGCGCACCTCGGCAGTGGTGAGCAAGGCCCGTCCTGCGCCCTGCGCATCACCTGCAAACAGCCGTTCGAGCGCCCCCAGGAAGCCCTGCGGCGGCGGAGCTACCGCCAGCTCGTCCAGCGTCGCCGAAGCGGAGATCAGAAAGCGGATCAGCGGCTCGTGCACCGGATCGGCCTGCGGCAACAGATCGTCCAGCAGCGCCAGCGCCCGCGACCAGTTGCCACTCTCCAGGTAAATGCGGATCGCGTCCAGATCGGCCTGCACGCTGATCTGCCGCAGATAGCTTTCGATCTCGGCAGCCAGGCGCACCGCTTCAGGATAGCCGGGATCCATCTCGAAAGCCGCCGCCAACTCGTCCCGCAGCGCGATCAGCTCTTCCTGGCTGGCCGTGGGACGAACACGCTTGCGCACACGAGACACGATCTCATCGCGGGCCTTTTGCAGGGGCAGCCGGTATTCATTCAGGGCATGGCGCAGTTCGAGCAACGTCCCAAAGCGACGTCGCGGATCGGGGTGCACGGCGCGGGTGATGATCGCCTGCAGACGCGGCGAAATGCGTTCAGCATCGTCTCCAAAGTTGACGTAGAAATGGCCGCTTTCCTCGTCCGTCTCCGCCACCAGCCGGTTGCCGCCCGTCAGGATGAAATAGAGCAATTCGCCTACCTGCCGGATATCGGTGGCACGAGTGACTGCTGGCGACGCGCCCGGCTCATCCAGAAAGACCGCGTTTCCCCAATCTATGACCTTTAGCCGATAGGCAGCGCGATCCCAGAACAGATGCTTGGCATCCACATCGTTATAGACCACCTGTCGGTCGTGCGCGTAGACCAGCAGGTCGAGCAGGTGATCCACAATGACCAGCACTTCGAGTTCCGGCAACAAGGCGCCCCTCGCCGCCGCCCCCAAGACCATCTCCTCGACCGTCTCGCCAGTAGCCAGGTCCATGACGATGTATTCGTGGGTGTGCCCGCCCACACGAAACGTGCCATGCCCGCGCAACTCGGTCAGCACGGGATGGCCGGAGAGCCGTTCCAGCGCCTGGCGCTCGGTGCGGATACTGACCTCTTGCCCGGCGCGCATGGGGGGCGCATCCTGGGGAGCGGGTCGCTTGATCACCACCGGACGGTCGTTGTCGAGCGTGTCGTAGGCACGCAGAGTCTCTCCCGACCGCCCACGCGGATAGATGTAGTCGTAGCGATAGCGGTTGTCAAAGAGGCTCTCGGTGCGGCGGCCTGGGGGATGAGCAGGCATTCTCGACTCCCGCGGATAGCTGTCCGGTGTCACAGCGAACGCCCTTATTGTACGCAGCCCCGGCATGGAATACCAAACCCGCGCGAGCCGTTGCCAGCGAAAATCGGGTGCATCCTGAACTGGGGGCAGGGTTCACCACTGAGAGCACACAGTCCGCAGAGGAAGACACAGAGTTCTTGACGCCTTTCCCCTCTTCGCCTTCTGCGTCTTAGCGGTTGAAGACCACAGTCCCAAAACTGAAATCCCCCCCGAGAATCCCACGACTGGCGGGGTCTATGCTATAATGCGCTTCTGAGGTTCATCGTTAGCTGGCAGGAGTGTCCGATGGATTTGCAGCAGGCAGCGCGCATGATCGAATGGCTGGATGAGGAGCGTCGGCGCGACCGTGGGACGATCGCCCTGCTCGAAGAGCGCATCGCCCAGCAAGCCGAGACCATCATTCAGTTAGAGCGGCGACTCAACGGTCTGGAAGGCGAGCAATCGTCCATGCGCACGGCCTTTGTGCCTGTCGGGCGCGACACCGAACTTGCCGAGCAACTCCGCCGTGAATTCCAGCAACTGATCGAGGAAATCGAGAGCAAACGGCTGATGGCCGAGCGCGAAGTAGAACGTCGCCAGGATATTGGCCGCGAAAGCCTGGCCCGCATGATTCGCGACCTGGCCGACCGTACCAATGCTCTGGAAAAAGCCATCGAGGAATTGCCCGCCGCTCGCGTCGAGCGCGACCGCGTCGCCGCAGCGCTGGCCGCTGTGCAGCAGCGCGTTGAAGACCTGGCCAAAAAGTTCGAAGAGCCGGAGCGCCGCATCACCTTCCTGGAAGAGCAACGCAGGCAAGACGCCCGGCGTATCTCTGACATTCAGTCAGAACTACCAGAACTGCAAAAGCAACTGGACGCGGTGCGCCCCAAACTCGACGCGCTGGAAGCGATGGTGTTGCGCAGCGAGAAGCGCATCCTGGAAGTGCAATCCGCCGAGCGCGACCGTCGCGAGGAAATGCAGCAGTTCATTGACCAGCAAACCCTGCTCTTGCAACAGCGCGATCAGCAGGTAGCCGAACTGGCCAAGAGCTTCGGTACCTACGACGAAGACATGCGCCGCTATATCGAGCGCTTCGAGTCCTGGGCGGAAACGCACCGGCAGATGAAGAAGCTCATTGACGATTTCGAGCGCATCGCCGAGCGCCTGGGCCGGCGCATCAATGAGGTGGCGGAGATGCAGCGGCTTTCAGAAGAACGCTTCCGCCAGGAATGGAACGACTGGATCGCCGACGATCAGAAGCGCTGGAAACAGTTCACCCTCACCAACGACGAAGCCTGGCGCAATCACGACAAGCAGTTGGAACAGTTCCGCCGCTCGGTGGACCTGCTGCAGGCGGCCATCGAACCGCTGCGCAACAGCATTGACCGCCTGTGGCAGCTCGAACGGGCGCGCGCCGAGCTTTACCGCGAACGGTATCAGGCGCTGTTGTTGCAGTATGATCAGGCAGAACATCCGACTCCAGTAGCGAGCAGCAATGGGGGAGAATGAAGAGGGGCGCGCGAGGGCGCGCCTCTGTTTTCTGACGGGGCAACCAGCGATTCTGTCGCTTCGGGTCTATCATGAGGAGGGGACGCCGTCTCACCTTGTCATCCGACGTTGGCGCGTCAGACAGACTGCGCGGAAGGCAGGGCCTGGCCGGTCGGGCGGCGCAGCCTGGACGACGAGACCTGTTGTGGAGGATATACGGAGTACACGATGGTTCATACTCACGTAACCAAAGAAGAACTTCTGGAGAAAGCCAAAAAGCCTGGCGAAGATGCCATGCGCCTGCACGCCTTTTACCGGGGCAAGATGCAGACCGCGTTGCGTTGCCAGGTACGCGATCTGAACGATTTCGCCATCTGGTACACTCCCGGCGTGGCCGCCCCCTGCAAGGCCATCGCCCAGAATCCGGACCTGGTCTATGAACTGACCAGCAAATGGAACACGGTGGCCGTCGTCTCGGACGGCACGCGCGTGCTGGGCCTGGGCGACATCGGCCCCAAAGCTGGATTGCCAGTGATGGAGGGCAAGGCACTGCTCTATAAGTACCTGGGCGGAGTGGATGCCTACCCCATCATGCTGGACACCAAAGACCCGGACAAGATCATCGAGACAGTGCTGATGTTGCAACCGGCCCTGGGCGGGGTCAACCTGGAAGACATCGCCCAGCCGAAATGCTTCCGCATCCTGGATACGTTGCGCGCGCAGGCCGAAATCCCCATCTGGCATGACGATCAGCAGGGAACAGCCAGCGTCGTGCTGGCGGCCATGATCAACGCGGCCAAGATCGTGGGCAAGCGTCTGCAAGACATGCGCATTGCCTTCCTGGGCGCGGGCGCGGCGAATGTGGCCTGCTCGCGGCTGCTGTTCGCCTATGGCGTTGATCCGTCCAACTGCATTATGACCGACATCAACGGCATCCTGGGCAAACACCGGCGCGACATCTACCTGCGCCGGGCGGAATACGTGCAGCAGTGGTATCTGTGCCAGATCACCAATGCGGAGGAACTGCAGGGCGACGCCGAGGTTGCCTTGCGCGGCGCGGACGCCATGATTGGCTTTTCGGCACCAGGGCCAGGGATAGTCAAGCCCGAATGGATCAAGCAGATGGCCAGGGACGCCATCGTCATCGCTGGAGCCAACCCCATCCCCGAAATCTGGCCCTGGGAAGCCACCGAAGCCGGGGCCGCCATCGTGGCGACAGGGCGCTCGGACTTCCCCAATCAGGTCAACAACTCGCTGGGCTTTCCGGGCATCTTTCGCGGGGCATTGGATGTGCGCGCCCGCACCATCACCGACGAAATGGCCATTGCTGCCTCTGAGACGCTCGCCCGCATGGCCGAAGAAAAAGGGCTGTCGCCCGACTACCTGCTGCCGACCATGGAAGAATGGGAAATCTTCCCGCGCGAAGCCGCCGCGGTAGCAGTCAAAGCAGTCGAGCAGGGCGTCGCGCGCCTGCCGACTACCTATGAGCAGGAGATCGAACGCGCTTCGCAGATGATCCGTCAGGCTCGCGAGATGACGCATCTGCTGATGCGCGAGGGTTTCATTCCCGAAGGCCCGCAGGCCGAAGAGGGAAGCCAACAGGGGTAAGAGACCATGCACGAATTGATCATCATTGGAGGCGGCCCGGCAGGGCTGGCTGCTGCAGCGTATGCCGTGCGCAAACGGATGGATGCACTCTTCATCTCCAGAGGGCTGGGAGGGCGCGTACTCCGTCGCCTGCTCTTGCCCTGGGTGGAAGACTATCAGGTGACGGTAGCCGACGACACCATCCAACGCTTCCGCGCCCAACTGGACTACCTGGACTTCATGCGCGTCCGCTCCACGGTGACCGCCATTGTGCCCATCGAAGGCGGCTTTCGCGTCACCGTGGCCGACGGCAAGTCCTATGAATCCAAGACCATCATCTTCGCCACTGGCGCAGTGGGCGAACTGCTCAACGTGCCCGGCGAGCGCGAGTTCGAGATGAAGGGCCTATGCTACAGCGCCATGACCTATGCGCCGCTGATGGTAGACCGGGAAGTGATCGTCGTCGGCGACGAGATGCTGGCGCTGCGTGCGGTCGCCGAACTGGCGCGTATCGCCACCCACGTGACCCTGGTGGCAGAAACCGACGGCGACCTGGATACGCCGGTGGGCAAGAATGTGCTCAGCGCGGAAAACGTCGAAGTCGTGCGGCATGCTAAAGTGCTGGCCGTCAAGGGCGACGAATATGCCCGCGCCCTGATGGTTCGCCACGCAGACCAGGTGATCGAGATTCCCGCCGATGCCATCTTCGTCGAGAAGCAGTTGATCCCGAATTCCGCCCTGGTCGCCGACCTGGTGGCGCTGGACGAATGCGGCTTCGTGATCGTAGATCACCGCAACCGCACGACCATGCCGGGACTGTTCGCCGCGGGCGACGTGACCAACGCTTTGGCGTTCCAGGTGTTGATGGGCCTGGGCGACGGCGAAAAGGCCGCGCTGAGCGCTTTCGACTATCTGCTGGGCATGGGCGGCGCTGACTTCGTGTGCAGAATACCGAAATGACCGCGCCAGAAGTATATCGAGGGGGCGTCACTGCCCCCTCGTTGTTTCATTGCGTCAGTGGCACAGGCTCGCGCCGGATGACAGCGCCAAGGCTGCGCAGTTTTTCCTCCACCCGCTCATAACCGCGGTCAATCTGACCGATGTTGCGGATAGTCGTAGTGCCGCGCGCACACAACGCCGCCAGCAGCAGGGCCATGCCCGCCCGAATGTCCGGGCTGCTGATATGGGGGACGGCGCGCAGGACCGTCGGGCCATGCACCACCGCCCGATGAGGATCGCACAGGAAGATGCGCGCGCCCATGCTCACCAGCTTGTCGGTGAAGAAGAAGCGGCTGTTGTACATCCACTCGTGAAACAGCACCGTCCCCGCCGACTGCGTCGCCACAGTGAGTGCAATGCTCATCAGGTCAGACGGAAAGGCGGGCCAGGGCTGCGCTTTGATCTCTGGAATCTGGTTGCCCAGGTCGCGCTGAATTACCAGCGGCTGCCCGCGCGGCACGATGACGTCGTTGCCTTCCACCTGCCAGGTGACGCCTAGCTTGCGAAAGACCAGCGCCACCATGGGCAGATAGTGCGGGTCGGCCTGCCGAATGCGAATCTCGCCCCCAGTGACCACGGCTGCCCCGATATAGCTGACCACTTCCAGATAGTCCGCCTCGACCCGAAACTCGCCGCCGCTCAGCCGCTCCACACCCTGGATGGTCAGGCAGTTGGTGCCGATGCCGCTGATCTGCGCCCCCATGCCATTGAGCATATGACACAGATTCTGCACATGCGGCTCAGAAGCGGCGTTGCGGATGATGGTGGTGCCCTTCGCCAGCACTGCGGCCATGATGGCGTTCTCGGTTGCGGTCACGCTGGCCTCGTCGAGCAGAATGTCGGCGCCGCGCAGACCGTCAGCCCGCATATGAAAAGCGCCGTCGAAGTCAATCTGCGCCCCCAGGCTTTGCAGGGCCAGCAGGTGCGTGTCCAGCCGCCGTCGCCCGATCACGTCTCCACCCGGCGGTGAAAGTTCCAGCCGTCCCGCGCGGGCCAGCATCGGCCCGGCGAACACGATCGAAGCGCGCGTGCGCTGACACAACTCCCGGTCGAGCACATGGCTGCTCAGTGACCTGGCGTGTACGCGCACCCGATGGTCACCGAGCGGCTCCACCTGCACGCCCACGCTGCGCAGCAGATCGAACGTCACGCGCACATCGGCGATGTCCGGCACGTTGTTCAAAACCACCGGCTCTTCAGTGAGCAGACAGGCGGGCAGCATCTTCAGCGCCGCATTCTTGTTACCGCTGACAGTCACCTCCCCGGTCAGCGGGTGATTGCCCTCGATGACGAATTGCTCTTGCATCGTGAATCGCCCTTTTTCGGGAATGATCAGGCCAGATGCAGCACCACCGGATCGCCGATCGTCATCCCCAGCACTTCGGCAGCGTTGCCCTGGTTGACGCCGATCTCCAGTTGCCCGGCGCTGCCGATCAGCGCGGTGACCGTACCTGCTGGAACCGCACCGTACGTGCGACGAATGGGGCCAACCGGGTGCCCGCCGATCTGCACACGACAGGCCTTGGCGACCAGCGCAGGGGGGACGTCCATCCGCACTCCAAAGCGCGGGCTGAATTGCAGATGCTCTTCGTCTTCCCAACTCAGCCGCCCGATGCTGGAGATCAGATTGCCGAAGCGATCAATATGCAGCACTTCACCAACGATCTTGCCCGCGTCGGCTGACAGACGCGGCAGCGGCAGGGTGACGAGGTTTTGGCGCGGCGGCCCGAAGGCTGTCAACGGCGTACCCTGTGCCAGATACGCCGCCACCGGGCTGAAAATGTCCCGCCCATGAAAGGTCTGACTGATTTCCGGCAGATGAAACCTGTGCTCGGTCAAGGCGACGGTCTGGCGCGGAGGCGTCTCCTGCAGCACATAGCTGAGCACGCCGTTGTCCGGCGCGACGAAACGCCCGTGTGCCGTCTCCACCGCGATTGGGGCGCGGGCTGTCCCCACCCCCGGATCAACAACGACCAGGAATACTGTTTCTGGCGGGAAATAGCGATAGGCCGTCAGCAACACATAGGCGGCCTGACGCACGTTCTGCGGCTGAATGTCGTGAGTGAGATCAATCAGACGCGCCGTCGGGCAGATGCCCAGCACGACACCCTTCATGATGCCCACATAGGCATCGGCCAGGCCGAAGTCGGTCAGCAGAGCGATGATCGGTGACATGGCCCCGATTGTACCAACGAACCCCCTGGCGACAAGACAGAAATGCGCAGGAAGAAGCCTGGACAAAGCCGCGTCGCTCTGGTAGAATGCCTGCGGAAAACGACCTCTGATCGCGGGAAAGATTGGAGATTTGGCGTTGGCTCACCACAAGTCTGCCCTCAAGCGAATTCGCAGCAACGAGCGGAAGCGGCTGCGCAACCGTATCTTCCGGTCGCGCGCGCGCACCGAGATCAAGAAAGCCCGTGCGTTCATGGATAGCGGCGACATCGAGAACGCGCGTCAGGCCACCCTGCAGGCCATTCGCGTGCTGGACAAGGCCGCGGTTAAGGGCATCCTGCACCCCAACAATGTGGCGCGTCGCAAGAGCCGCCTGATGAAGCGCCTGGCGCGCCTGGAAGCAGCAGCCAAGAACGCATAGCGGCTGCCGCGACACAACCTGGCACGAGGCATCCGGAATTCCGTCGGATGCCTTTTTGCGTTTGTACCTGCAAGAGAGGAAAGTTAGAGAGAGTTCTCGCCCGCGCTGCCCGGTTCACCCGGAATCACAAAACGATACCCTACCCCGCGCACGGTGGTGATGTATTGCGGTTTGCGCGGATTCGGCTCGATGGCTTTGCGCAACCAGCGGATATGGACATCCAGCGTGCGCGTGTCGCCCATGTAATCCGTCTTCCACACCTGTTGCATGATCAGCTTGCGCTCCAGCGTGTTGTTGAGGTTCTGCATGAACAGAGCCATCAACTCGGCCAGCTTGGGCGTCAGGCGTTTCTCCGTCCACGGCGTCGTCAGCACCTGTGTATCGGCGTTCAGGCTGAAGGGGCCGACTTCCAGCACCTTGCCCTGTTCGGGCACGACGAAGCGATCAATACGGTTGATCAGTTTGCGCGGGGTGAAGGGCGGTGTCAGCAGCACGTCGGCGGCGCTGTTGCCTGTCATATTGGCGGCGCGGATGTGAATGATCGGCACCTGCTCCAGGCTGGCCCGCAGACTGAAACTGATCCGGTTGCCCGAAGTGCGCAGCGAAATGGCATCCAACACCACCACCTGCGGCATCTCTCGGCGCGCCATTTCGATGCCCTGCTTGCCGGAATGGGCAATTTGCACCTGATATTTGCGTTTGAGCGAGGGAGCCAGTGAATCATTACTGTTGCGCGCGCTCTCGATCAAAAGGACTTTTGTAGTCTTCATGCATCCCCCCGGCAGCAGAGCCTGCGGCGCAGGCAGCACGCAAGTGAGGTCGAGGCCGCGAAGTGATTTTAACATTTCTCTGCAGCCATTATAATGGATGGGCCAGACTTGACAACATCCGGTTTGGCGGCACTGAAGACAGCCTGCAGCGCAGTTGCCAGAGGGGCGGCATCGTGCAGCTCAGGCCAACCGCCGGCCACCTGTGGCTGCTCTGGCGAACAGATGCCCCCACCTGTGGGGGATCGTGATCCCAGAACGACGCCTGAGGGTCAGGTTGTCCGGACGCTGTCTTCTTAACACTCGGCACATGGAAGAGTGCGCTTCTGCTCATGCTGGCAGGTACTGCATTACCTGACCTTCACGGCACAGCGTGTCATTGACAGTCTGGTCCTTAGCTTACGCTCAACGCTATCGGAGACACCATGTCTGCTGCCCGTGTCCACGTGCGCGACTGCGCGCGTACTCCCATGTTCCAGGCACTGCAAGATGCGCTCGATCCGCGCCGCACGCTGGAGCGTGCCGTCGCCATCCAGCAAGTACCGGCCCCCACGTTCGAAGAAGAAAAGCGGGCGCGCGTGGTGCACGACTACTTCTGCTCGCTGGGGCTGCTCGACGTGCAGCGCGACGCCTATCACAATGTGATCGGGCGCTGGCCGGGCATCGAGCCGGATCGCCCTGCCATTTTACTGACGGCGCATCTGGACACCGTCTTCCCCGCCGATACCGATCTGGCGGTGCGCGAATTCGCTGGACGGATTCGCGGCGCGGGTCTGGGCGACAACAGTCTGGGAGTCGCCGCGCTCATTTCTCTGGCCGATGCGCTGACCTCCCAACAGGTGCATCTGCCCGCCGATCTGTGGTTCGCCGCCACCAGCCGCGAAGAAGGGCTGGGCAATCTGGACGGCATACGCGCGGTGTGGGCCGCGCTGGGCCAACGCCTGGGCGCGGCCATCGTCGTAGAAGGGATGGCGCTGGGGCGCATCTACCACGCCGGAATCGCCGTGCGCCGCTTGAAGATTGTCTGTCGGGCACCTGGGGGGCATAGCTGGTTGCACTTCGGGCAGCCTAGCGCCGTGCATGGCCTGATCACTGCCGGGCACGAAATTCTGCAGCTCATCCCTCCTGGCGAACCGCGCACGACCTATAACATTGGTCTGATCAGTGGCGGGCGATCGGTCAACAGCCTGGCCACCGAAGCCGAACTGTGGCTGGACTTGCGCTCGGAAGACCCGGCAGCCCTGCGTGCGCTGGAACAGCAGGTACGCGCCTGTGTGGGGCGGGTGCAGCGTCCGCCTGATCTGGAGTTCGAGATCAGCGTAGTCGGCGACCGGCCTGCGGGAGCCATTGCCCAAGAACACGCCCTGGTGCAACTGGCGATCGCCTGCCTGGAGACAGTGGGTGTCGCGCCCACCCTGGAACGCGGCAGCACCGACGCCAATCTGTTGCTGGCCGCCGGCTTGCCCGCGATCACCATCGGCATTTCCCAGGGAGGTAATGCGCACCGCCCGGACGAGTTCATCGAGACGGCTCCCGTGCACTCCGGCCTGCGACAACTGGCCCTGTTGACCCTGGCCGCAGCCACATGGGATTTCGCGGCAGGTTGAGCGCCTGGCAGCCTGGGCACGCTCGCTCTCGCTGAGTCGCCGTTGGCTCGCCGGAGCGCGCCCGCTATACTATCCTCATGCGCATCGGTATTGACGTTCGCCTCAACTACTACCGTCCCGGCGGTACAGTCGAGTATGCCCGCCAGCTACTCGGTGAACTGGCCGCTCTCGATCCCACCAACGAATACTTCGTCGTTCAGCACATCCGCGATCGCGAATCGCTGCTGCCCGCTCCCAACTTCGCGCGGGCCAATACCCTCACGCCCAGTCACCATCGCCTGGAACGCTGGCTGCTCGGTGCAGAGCTGCGCCGCTTTCGCCTGGACATCATGCACTACCCGGACTCCATTCCAGCACAGGGCGGCGCTCGTCACCGGGTGATTACCATACACGATCTGCACTACCTGCACTTCCCGCAGTTCATGACCGAGAGCAGCCGCCGTTACTACGCCGGGCAGATTCGCTGGGCGACGTGCCAGGCCGACCACATCCTGGTACCGTCGGAGGCGACCCGCCGCGACCTGGTGACACTGTTGGGCACTCCAGAAGACAAAGTCACGGTGCACATGCTGGGCGTGAACGCTCGCTTTCGCCCCTCTGCACCGGCTGACATCGCAGCCTGTCGCGACCGGCACGATCTGCCATCCTCCTATGTGCTCTTCGTGGGCACCTACGAGCCGCGCAAGAACATCCCGGCGTTGCTGCGGGCCTACGACCTGCTACGGCGGGCGCAGCCCGATCTACCGCCGTTGGTGCTGGCCGGGCGACGGGGGTGGCTCTTCGAGGACATCTTCCGCCTGGCACACGATCTGGCCCTGGACGATTACCTGCTCTGGCGCGAGAATTTCCCCGCCGAAGACCTGCCTGCCCTCTATAGCGGAGCTATCGCGCTGGCGCTGCCCTCGTTCTACGAAGGCTTCGGGCTGACCGCACTGGAAGCGATGGCCTGTGGCACCCCGCCGGTCGTATCCGACCGCAGTTCGCTGCCCGAAGTCGTCGGTGAAGCAGGGCTGCTGGTCAATCCCGACGATCCAGAGAGTCTGGCCGATGCGTTGCGCCGTCTGCTGGAAGACTCAGCGCTACGCGAGCAACTGCATCTGGCCGGGCTGGCGCGCGCGCGCGAGTTCACCTGGCGGCGCACAGCCGAGATCGTCCGAAGTGTGTATGATCGTGTCATGTCGTCCTGAAACCTGAGCCAGATCACAGCCGAACTGCCCTATGCGAGTGCTCTATCTGACCGCCGAACTTCCCGAACCGGCTCACGCCGGTGGCACGCTGCGCACCAATGGTCTGCTGCGCGCCGTGCACGCCGCTGGCCACGAAGTACAGGTGCTGTCTTTCGCCACACCCGAACAACTCAGCGCGCAGCGCTCCGCCCTGGCTGAGTTCTGCGCTCGCGTCGAGATCGTGCCCCCGCCGCTCCGCTCGCGCGCCGATCGTCTGCGCGACCTGCTATTCAGCGATCGGGCCGATATGCAACGCCGTTTCTACTCGCCGCACTATGCACAGGCGCTGGCCCATATGCTGGAGCACACTTTTTATGACCTGGTGCAGATGGAGAGCCTGGAGATGACCATCTACGCGCCAGTCGTGCGCCGCGTGCAGCCCAACACGCCGCTGATCTACGACTCCTTCAACGCCGAATTCGATCTGCAGCGCAGCATCTGGCTGGCCGAGAAACGACAGTTATCTCACCTGCCGGGGGCGCTCTACTCCTTCATTCAGTGGCGTCGTCTGACGCGCTACGAACGCCAGGTCATTCATACGGTCACCCATACCATTGCCGTATCCCAGGCGGACGCCGCCGCTTTCCAGCGTCTGGTGCCCGGCTGCGAAGTCACGGTCGTGCCGAATGGCATAGATACGGGGCGCTACGCCCGCGAAGATACCACGCTCGATCTCGGCCCGGCGGCGCTGGTCTTCACCGGCTCGATGGACTATCGCCCCAACGTGGATGCGGTGTTGTGGTTCGCCGAGCACGTCTTCGAGCGGGTGCGCGAGCGCGTGCCGGAGGCGAAGTTCTTCGTCGTGGGCAACCGCCCTCATCACCGCCTGAACGCCCTGCGCGACCGCGCCGGCGTGCAGATCACCGGCTGGGTGCCCGACGTGAATCCGTTTCTTCACGCGGCTACGGTGTACGTAGCGCCCTTGCGCATGGGCAGCGGAACCCGTCTGAAGTTGCTACAGGCCATGGCCGCACGACGGGCCATTGTCTCTACCCGCGCTGGCGCACAGGGCCTGGACGTGCAGGACAAAGTCCATCTGCGCCTGGCGGACACCGCCGAAGCCTTCGCCGCCGCCATCGTCGAGTTGCTGGAGAATCCCGCCGAGCGAGCCGCTCTGGGCGAACGGGCTGCCGCACACGTAGCCCGCTGTTACGA
>AMZC01002902.1_pt1 | contig 32331 bp, 32 predicted proteins | sample 948551 | NCBI WGS metagenome assembly AMZC01 (sample SAMN01120625, study PRJNA171369) | bioreactor sludge metagenome | biome: sludge; isolation source: anaerobic thermophilic cellulolytic sludge from lab reactor | place: China: Hong Kong, Shek Wu Hui wastewater treatment plant | collected... | reverse complement strand
TTTAACTGTAGGTATGTCAACGTTAATAGATTTTTTAAAGACTTTTTCAAGATAAGAGTTTAAGTGCCTTTTCAAATCATGAAAAGTATCGTTTAGTTCATCATTATTATTATTGTTATCATTGGCATTGAGAAATCTTTCATTGCAATGACTGCAATAAATGGTTTCTAATTCCTTTTGTAAAGATTCCAGATGCCCCGCTGCAGCGGGGCTAATCAAAAAAAATCATTTTTTGCGGATAACGTAGCATTACGAGAGCCTCTTATAGGATAGCCCTGATCGATAAAATATTTTGGGTCTACATCATAATATTGTAATACCAATCGGTCTCGTTCGGTTTGTTGTTCGGGTGTGTAAACTATTTTTTCGTCCCAATCGAAACGATGTCCGTCAATGGGCCAACCATGAATTTTAAGCCGGGGAAATAATTCATTATTTACAAGATCGCGTATAAAATCAGCATCTCTCTCGCAAATTCGGTTGAGGATTGTCAAATGTACATTAGCCTGGCTATAACTTGAGCCATTATCCATAGTCATGGTTTGCCCAAGAATGGCTTTGCTGATTTCGAATTCAGCTCTGATAACTCTTCGGTCATACACTTCGAAGGCATCTCCTCTCGAAGTTTCTTTTATCTCTATGGAAGTGCCTTCCGGGAACAAACCCCAGGCAGCAGCACCCATGTTTTCGAGCATGGAGGCTATTTTATTTTGTTCAGTTTTATCGCGCGAGCTTGTATTCGCTATGCGAATAGGCATACCGAAAATTTCAGCAAATTCATCCCAGAAGGCGAGAATATATCGCTTAGAGATAGCAGGTGGACAGCACTTGAGTAATAAACCTAAAGAATCATCATTAACATTAATGAGCCATGGATAATATTGAGGTGTATTATATGGCAATCCTTTATTCCAGTCATCATCAGGGTTGCGGATAAAGACTTCGAGTTCTGGCGATACATGTTCTCGTGGAACAAGCTTAGCATATAAAAATCCGGGTTTACCATCGGTGAGGGTTGGAGGTCCTAATTCAATGAGACTATGGCCATAGAATTTACTGTCAAGAGCAAGGCTTATAAATTTTTTAAACCATGAAGCTTCTAGAAAATTGGTAAGATCGTTGTTCTTTTTTCCGTTTTTATCTACAACTTTGAAATCTTTCTGCAATGTTGCATTCTTGCGGTTATGTTCTATCGCACCGCTAAGATGCCCATCCAATAGAATATCATCATATATAGCATAAAGAGCGCGGCGGCGTGGATTATCTGGGTTAATGGCTGCCTGATGAGCTCTTCTCCAGGCATCGATTTTCAATTGAGTAAGTTGTCGGGCTTTTTGTGCAATTTCTGTGAGCAAGCCTGCTTTAGCTTGTATATCTCTGAGGGATAGTTTTCTGAACTTATGACCTTGATATATAGGTGGGTTCTTATGTGACATGGTATTTATTTAAAAGTATGGGTTATGTTTAGGACGAGAAGAATAACGCACCGGTGTTGCATAATTTTCTGATAAGGGGCGTGGTAAATCAGGAGTAATGTTGCCATTGGCAACGTCTTTGAGCCATGATAATGCATCATCATATCTCTGTCGGCGAATTTCAATTCCCATACGCCCTGGCAGATGAGCATGCAGATGGTATAGGACTAAATCCATAATAACCATAAGAAGCATTTTATTTCTGTGCTCTCCTGTGGTATTAAAAATAGCTTGACAATCGTAGCGTTGACTCAAATAGGATTCAGCTTGTGATATAGCTGTTTGCTCTGCCAGCTGACGGTTGGCAGCCGAGCTTTGTTGTACCAGTAGTAAGTCGTCAGGGGCTATAAGCATTTCATAATCCTCTTGTGTAATAAAAGCCATTAGTAAATAGATTTATGATTACGTAAACCAATCTGAATATCGAAATTTTCCACCCTTCCTCTACGCTGAAGGATAAATATGGCTCCCTCATCGGCATCCGGCCCGTCATCATGCACTGCTGAACCTTTTTGGAAGGCAAGGGTTTGCTCAATCCCCGTAATCATATGAGCAGATGTTTTTCGGGCTTGATTATAAATTACCAATCCTCGTTCCCAGTAGGGAGCAATAGCTGCAATTCGACTAAATTTATCAGGTTTGCGACGGGTATCCCCTCTTATAGGCAAATAATAACCTCTAATACGAGCTTCTGCTTCAAAATCATCGTAGAATGTATCCTGCATAAATACCTCTTCCATATAAAACTCAACTGCTGCAATATCGCGTGTTGCCTCATAAAAATCATATATCCATTTTATAGCTTCTGTAAGGGTTGCCTGTTTTACAAATGCATCGATACAATATAATTTTAATCCCTTTTTACCCCATACCTTTACTGCCTTGAAATCGTTTGTCGTTTTTGCTTTATAGCTTGGGTCAAAATAACAAACGATATGGTCCATCTCAGAAAGTTTTGGGATTTTGCCCCATATAATCCATTCTCGCTTAAAAATTTTTCCTTTTGATACAGGTTTATGAAAAAATTCACGCATGGCCATATAGTAACCAATACGTTCAAAACGTCGTTGTAGTTGTTCGCTGGTGTATTTTTGGTGCCATGCAGGCTTTCCTGTGAAAGTTCCATCGAGCGTAGCCATAACTTTTGAATGCCAAATGCCTTTTCGTTTTGGGCTTCCTTCTTCTATATCGCCGACCAGGTGGGCAAGAATAGATTTTTGATGAATACGGTTTCCTACAACAACCATACGGCTTTTACGAATGTCCAAAGCGTTATAAAGAGAGCCCAGAATCCAGTCGACCACTTTTTCTACCCTGTCAGGATTTTGAACTATTTCATCGTCATCAATATCATCTATTACGCAATAATTAGGACGTTTCTCTCGCAAGCGTAATCCCCTGGGGCTTTGACCCCGCCCATAAGCTCGAAATAATATATTATCGGTAGTTATAAATTCGCCATCTTCCCAACTGCCAAGCTTTTTTTGTTTTCCAAAATCATTAATATATCGTTGATTATATTCAAGCTCAGCTTGAAGTTGTGAAAGTTGCATGCAGGCATCTGTTTCATTTTTGCCCACTATTATCATTCCGTTGAGTTCTTTGTGGGCTTTTAGGAATAGAGGGATTATTATATCGGCATGGACACTTTTGGCGTGTTCTCGAGGCCACTCGAGTATGGCAAATATATTAGGGTCTGATTTAATTTTTTTAGCAGCATCTATATGAAAATCAGCACATGGATCTGTAATATAATGAGGGAAGTAGTAAGAGGCAAATGTTTCATAGTCATTCAATAATTTCCCAACTCTTAGCCTGGCGTTATCAGATGACTCTGTTATAATCAGGTTTGTAGCCGACTCTACTGCGGCACAATGTTCTTTCCATTTTTGATATAGAAGGGCATCTGCTTTCATTGTGCCATTTTTTCGGTTACATATTTATCTTGATAGCGTGTAACTTTCTTAATGAATTCTAAGTCGCAATCTTTATCTTTTGCAGAAATCTGTTGAAGCCAATTGCCAAAACGCATAAAAACTTCCATAATAATAACCGGAGTATCCTTCTTATCCAAACGTTCGATAGTCGAGGCAAGTTTACTTAGGGCATCAGCATCAACATTACCTGAGGTGGAAAGCATATCATAAATCTTGCTCAATACTTTGTTTACAAGTTCGGTGCGAGTAATAGTTTTAGCAGCCAGTTTTTCTTTCCAGGCTTCTTGTTCTATCCACCGCTGCAATGTTTTTGGAGTAATATTCACCCTTTGGCAAATATCTTTTTGTAGCATACCATTCATGAATAAGATAAATGCAAGGCTCTTTTTGTTTTCATCTGTTTTTCTGCCCATTGGTGACATATTTACTGCAAAATTCAATTATGCTGTTTCGAGTATGAAATCTTGTGTTATTATATGTTATTGGAGGCATATTATAATGTAAGTTATTTATAATTAGTAATATGTAATTTGTAAAGTTATTATTCTTGGATTTTCTTTGAATCTCCAATTGTAATGTTCATAATGGCAGGAACGCGATTTAAGGTAAGTGATGAATCGGTCAATGATGCCGGCTTTCGTATACTAACCGAGGGTATCGATTTTACATCTTTTATAAAAAATCCTGTAATGCTTTGGCGTCATGAAAGGTATGACAGCCGGTTGCTACCTATTGGAAGATGGGAAAACCTGAAAATTGAGAATGGTGCCTTAACTGCTGAGGCGGTTTTGGATGAATTTGACCCATTTGCCAAACAAATAAAAAGTAAGGTAGATCAAGGATTTATAAATGCATGTTCGATTGGAATACAGGTATTAGAAGTATCTATGGACCCCGAACTTATGTTGCCTGGGCAAACAAGGGGTACAGTAACCAAATGTGTATTACTGGAAATAAGTCTGGTAGATATACCAGGTAATAAAAATAGTGTAAGGCTTTACAAAGATGATAAAATTATAGCATTATCAGCAGGAGAAGACAATGCAATAATACCTATTATTAACAAACATCAAATAAAAATGAAAAGTATCGCTCTAAAACTTGGGCTGCCTGAAAATGCCACTGAAGAACAAATTTTGCAAGAAATTGCTGTATTACAAAATGAAAAACAAGCCTTGGCAGCTGAAAATCTAGAATTGAAAAATAAAGAAACGATTGCTCTGAAGGCCCGGGCCGAAGAATTAGTGAATGAAGCCATTGCTGCATGCAGAATAACGGCTGATAAAAAGGAATCTTTTGTTAAGTTGGCTTTATCGGATTATGAAAGTACGAAAGCCCTGCTTGAGGCAATACAGCCTGTTAAACGGCCAACCGAAATGGTACAAAGGAAACCTGTTTCTCTCAGCACAGAACCGAAATCGTGGGACGACCTGGTGAAATTAGGCCGCAAAGAACTTGAAAGGGTGAAACTTGAGCAACCAGAACTTTACCGCAATCTTTACCGTGAAAAATACAAACGTGAAGTAAATATTTAAAAATTTCTAAAAACTGAAAAATGAGATCTATTATTTCATTAGTAATCGCACTTCTTTTTGCCTTTTTTGTAGGAGGAGTTACAGGAATTATTACAGGACTGCCATTAATTCCAATTATTGGTACTCTTTTGCTGGGTTCATTCATTCCACGTAGTAAAACAGGTGTTTTAATGGATACCGTAATGGTGGAGATATGGACCGGCGAAATGCTCAACCATTTTCGCAGTGATTCGTCATGGATAAATGAAATTCCCAGCCGTGATGAGCTTGTTAATAATAATGTGATACACCTGGTAGATGTAGGGGCCGACCCCGAAGTATTGATAAACAACACTACTTATCCAATAGCCGTAGTGAGTCGTGAAGATGAAGACGTGGCCATCTCATTAGACAAGTTTGATACAAAAAATACTGTAATTACTGATGATGAATTATATGCTATCTCCTACGACAAGATGGCCAATATAATTACCCAACATAAGGAGGTACTGGAAGAAAAAACCGCGGATAAGGCTGCACATGCGCTTGCACCATCAGTGGATAGTGCTGAAACGCCAATAATACTAACAAGTGGCACCAGCAATGGAGAAACTTATGCCAGAAAGCGACTTATACCTCAGGATATTATACGCTTGAAGAAAAAACTTGATGACCTGAAGGTGCCCAAAAAAGGAAGAATATTGCTTTTGTGCAACGAGCATGTGCAAGATCTTTTGATGGTGGATGAAACATTTGAAAAGCAATATAAAAATATATCCGAAGGAACCGTATTAAACATGTACGGATTCAGAATATATGAATATCCAACAATGCCGGTTTATAAAGTAATAAGTGGTGTATTGACCAAAAAAGCCTTTGGAGCCGCTGCTGATCCGGCAAATGACCAAGCCGCCTCTATTGCTTTTTATCCACAGCGAGCTTTCAAAGCCAAAGGAGACCTCAAAATGTATTACAGCGAGGCGTCAGGCGACCCTGAATACAGACGTAATCTTGTAGGTTTCAGGCTTTATGATATTTGTCTTCCTAAAAAATGGACCGGCTTTGGCGCTTTAGTTTCTGAAAAAGTTTAATTACATATGAGTAGATGCGGGATAGATCAGTGGCTAGATCAGCGGACTCATAATCCGCAAGTCGGGGGTTCGAATCCCTCTCCCGCTACCAACCCTTATCAAACATTAGAGCATGCCGGCATTTGCCTTAAAAATATAAAACTTATGAAAATGAGGGAACCCCTATTGGCAAGCACCTATGGTTCGTTAAGTTCGATTACTGGCATGATTGCCGGAGTAATTAACTATCAAAGCATCTTCGAAGCTATCTTACTTGGTGGTATGGGGGCACTGGGCGGTCTGATAATGCGATGGGTTTGGGTTAAAGCGACTAAATATATTAAAGCAAAATGCAAGTAAGCAAGAATTTTATAATTCAGGAATTTGTAGGGCCTAGTATGTATAAAAAATGGGGCGATAAGGCTATTTGGTTTGTTGATTCAAGAATTATATCTCTTGCTCAATTTATCAGAGATTATTTTGATATGCCTATGACCATAAATAATTGGCATATAGGGGGAGAATTTACTGAGCGAGGTTTACGCGACTTTGCATCAGAAATTGGTGCCCAATATAGTCAGCATCGTTTTGGACGAGCCATTGATTTTAACTTATCGAATCTTACCCCTGATGAAATTCGAAAAGAAATTTATAAACATCAGGAAGTATTTATGATCAACGGCCTCACTTGTATTGAAGCAGATACACCAACATGGGTGCATGTTGATTGCAGATATACTGGGTTGAAAAAAATTCTAGTTGTACCATTTAAATAGTGGTTTATCATCATGAAAAAGCCTTTTAAAGAAACAGCTGTCGGTAAATTTTTAAATCAAAATGCCCCTGGTGTTTTGGAGCTTGTAGGAGATGTATTTCCACCCGCTAAGCTTATCAGCAAACTTGTAGAGAAAGAAATTCCACAAATGGAACCTGAACAAGCCAGTGAGTTCAAAAAACTTCTTCTGGATTATGAAGAAAATGAACTTAAGGCTTATCTCGCTGATGTAGCTGATGCACGCAATATGAATATTAAAATCCAGGAAGCTGCATCAGCAAGCTGGCTTGCCAAAAATGTTGGATTTATAATTGATATAATAATTGTTGTATTTACAATAGGGCTTGCATTACTGCTATATTTCCGCCCCATCCCAAACGGAAACCGTGAGATTGCCTATGCCGTCCTGGGTGCACTTTTAACGGCACTCAGCACTGTATTGAACTTTTATAGAGGATCCTCAAAAGGGTCTGCTGATAAAACCGATGTTTTACTAAAATCATTCAATAATTATGAAAAGACTGACAAGAACCGAGCTTATGGAGGAAGCAGCTAAAGTATTTGATCAATACCCCGATGTAGAAAAAGTAATTGCTGTAACAGATGGCAATATCTTTTTGCCAGAAGCAGAAGGGCATGCCAATTACCATGCCCGTGTTAACGGACACACCATAATGATAATTTCTCGAGCTGAGGTTATTCAATTTAGTAATCTACCTGCCGAAAATAACCCGGTCTCTAACCTCGAAGATTCTAACCCAAATCCTGTGCCGGAAAAGAACCCAGATGTGCAAACACGTGTAAAGAAACAAAAAGAAGCTGAGAAATTAGCTAAAACCGGAAATCGTTTAATTGACACTCAAAACCACATTGAGCAATGAATGATGTTATTATTGTAAAAGGAAGCGGTGGTCTGGGTCGTCGCACTGAAAGCCAGGATGGTATCAGTGCACTGCTTTGCAATGGTATACCAGTTAATGGTGGTGTGCAACCTAATACATTGTATCTACTCGCATCTGTCGATGATGCCCTTTCCTTACAGATTACTCCTGAGTATGATCTAAATAACGGAATTCTTGTATATGAACATATCAGTGAGTTTTTCAGAATGAATCCAAATGGCACCTTGTATCTTATGATAGCAGATATAACTAGCACTTACACTGATCTAATTGAGAATATTTGTAAGAAATTACTCAGAAAAGCTCAAGGGAAGATAAAACGTGTAGGTGTGGTATGGAATCCGTATGGTAGCGTTACAGTGAGACCATTCGAAGCAGGTTCTCCACAGATAGATGCAATACTATCTGCACAAACTCTATATCTTTCAGAATTTGCTGCACATCGGCCTGTATTTTTTATCCTGGAAGGTAAAAATTATAGCCCAACGAGCACACCATATAATATACGTGGTTTGAATGCTGAAGGCGTTATGGTAGTGGTTGGCCAGTCGATTGTCACAGCAAATAAGCATGCAAATTATGCATCTTATGCTGCTGTAGGCACAGCACTTGGAGCAAGATCTGCAGCCGCTGTAAATGTAAAGCACAGCTGGGTTGATAAGTTTAATTGTTATGGGGGTAGCTTAACGGTTGCCGGAATAAACGGGGAGAAAATTGATGATATCTCAGATGCTGTGCAAGATGCTATAGATGAAGCCGGAGCACAATTCTTTAGAACCCATACAGGCATATCTGGCTATTATTTCAATAGTACTGCCACTGCAACATCAGCCACATCAGATTATGCATATGCCGAGAATGTAGAAACCATGAACAAAGCTGCACGACTTGTGCGAGCAGCACTTTTGCCATATCTTGAATCACCACAAAAGATCGATCCAAAAACAGGCAAGTTATCAACTGAAGTGGTTAAGCAGTTTGAGACGATAGGCAAACGAAGCCTTGAGGAAATGCTTCGCAACGATGAAGTATCAGGAATTAATGTTTATGTAGATCCAGACCAGAATCTCCTGGCAACATCCAAACTTGAAATTCAATTTGAGATAATTCCCACAGGAAGTGCATCTAAAATTATTGCCAAATTAGGATTTAAAAACCCATTCTAAATATGGAAGGAACCCCTTTAATCAATGGCATCAGGCATTCATGGGCTAATGTGCGTGTAAATATTATGGGCCGCACTGTGCAGGGTATATCTGCAATTAGCTATGAAGATAAAGTTGAAAAAGTAAATAACTACGGTGCCGGACAATATCCGGTTAGCCGCGGTCATGGCCGCTATGAAGCATCAGCCAAGATAACCCTTAAACATTACGAGATAGAAGCTATACAAACTGCTGCCCTTGCCACAGGAGTTACACGTTTGCAGGATATTGCTCCTTTCGATATCGTAGTTTCTTATCTTAACCCTAGCGACAAAATTGTTACCCATATTATTCGCAACTGTGAATTCACCAGCAACAAGCGCGAACTTAAAGAAGGAGATTCAAATTTTGAAACGGAATTCGATCTGATTGTATCACATATTGAATGGGGGAACTAACTATGACCAAACCTAAAGCAGTTACTGAAGCCATGATAAGTATGTGGAAGAAGCAGTATGGAGATGTGTTTTGTCTTACCATAGAAGCTGAAGGAGATGATAAACCTGAACTTACAGGCTATTTTCGCAAACCCAGCCTGGAAATTTTATCTGCGGCTTCTTCGGCATCGAACCCTATTCAGCAAGGGAATATCCTTTTCGAAAATTGCTGGCTTGGAGGTGATGAGGCAATAACTACAGACGACGAAGCCCGTATGGGGGCTATTGCCCAGTTGGCTAATCTTTTTAAGCCCCGTATAGCCTCATTAAAAAAAATTTAAGTTCGAAATTAATTAACTCAGCAGATGGTGTAGATGATTTACGCAAGGTGGCAGCACTTATCAGGCAACAATTCAGGGTAAATCCTTATAAGCTGAGCGACGAAGAATTTTGTAAGCTTGGAGCTGAGGCCTTATGGTTAAAAGAATACGACATTACAAACTTCAAAGAGGCAGTCAGAATTGGTGTTTACGAAGCTTTTGCCGGTAAAAAATAGACTTTTAATTGGGCCCGAATTTCTTGAAGTAATAACGTAAAATTCTATAAAGCAAGTAGAACCCAATGGCATAGATACTAATAGCAAATAAATACATTAAAGTTTCCATAATAGATGAATAGCACTGCAAATATAACCATAAATTTAGAAGGTGATATTTTTGTGGCTATTAATGAGCTGAAAATGCAGTTCGATCGGCTCGCCAATACGGTTATAACAATGGAAGGGAAGGTTGAAACGGCATTTCAGAAAATGGATGAGGGAGCAATTCGTGTTCAAAGTAGCCTGAGGGTACTTGCTTTTGATGCCATTAATCGATTAACAGACACGTTTGGACAGCCGTTCCGTGCGGCAACAGATGCCGTATATGCATATGATAAAGCATTACGTGAGCTATCAGCAATTACATCTGTTTCAGGTGAGGCACTCGATGGTATGGGTTCAGCAGCCAGGCAAATGGCCAGTGAGTTTGGGGGTTCATCTGCTGAGCATCTGATTACCTATCAGATATTATTATCGAAATTAACTCCTGAACTTGCAAAAGCGCCGGATGCCTTGAATGCTATGGCCCGCATAACTTCTATTCTCGCTAAGACAATGAAAGGCGACATTAATGGTGCTGTAAATGCAATCACAGCCGCCTTGAACCAATATGCTATTGACCTCAATAACCCAAGGATAGCAGCTCAAGCAGCCCGTGATATGATGAACCAGATGGCTGCTGCTGCCCAAATAGGTGCTGTTGAAGTGCCATCTGTAGCAGCAGCATTGCAAGAAAGTGGTGCAGCCGCAAGAGCAGCTAATGTATCGTTTATCGAGACCAATGCAGCACTTCAGGTGCTTGGAAAATTTGGAAAGGAGGGAGCAGAAGGAGGGGTTGCATTAAGGAATGTTTTGGGAATTCTTAATCGCCAGGATTTTTTGCCAAAGGAAGTAAGAGAACGTTTGCAATCATTGGGTGTTGATATTACTGCCCTTGCCGACAAAACGCGTCCATTGGCCGACAGACTTGAGTTGCTTAAGAGAATTGTAGGGACCAACCTCCTCAGCGGAATGTTTGGAACCGAAAATCAGGTAGCAGCCCAAGTTCTAATAGAAAATACAGATCTTATGCGGCAATTTACTGCCGAAATTGAAGCAGCCGGGCCGGCTGGTGAACAAATGGCGAAAACGATAATGGCAAGTTATGAAGAGACACATGCCCGCATATTGCAATTTTTTGAGAATCTTAAAATATCTGTATTTGGTATTACAGGGAATCTTCTTCCATGGTTGGATATTATATTCTCTCAGCTCGGCAATATTTTGCACCTTGCACCTGGTTTGATGGCAATGGTAGATGTATTCAGAATGTTAGGCTTAGCAACAAAAATGCAGGTTTTGTGGACAACCATACTCAGTGGTGTTACGAAAATTCTTACCGCTGTGCAATGGGCACTTAATGCAGCCTTCTCTGCCTCCCCAATAGGCTGGATTGCCATTGCAATTGGTGCACTAGTTTCAGCCTTTATTTATGCATGGAATAAATTTGAGGGTTTTAGAAAATTTTTATATGGATTATGGGAAAGTTTCAAAGCTGTCTTTCTAAATTTAGGCAAATTGGCCGTCAATGTGCTTGGAGGTATCGGCAATATGCTTGTCGGAATATTTACTTTTGATATCGATAAAATAAAGGCTGGATTTTCGCAATTCAAAAACGCGTTTGCAGACTATGGTAAAAGCATTGCACTTTCATATAATATTGGTGTTGAAAAGAGCGAAGCCCGTGATGCCACAAAAATAGCAAAAAAGAATGATGAAGGCAAAGAATATATGCAACCCTCTGTTGTTAGTAAGCAGCCGGCAAACCCGTTTCAAAATGCCACTGAGCAACCCTTGGTTGCCACACCCTTACAACCATCATCAGAAAAATCGACGGGTCAAACACCAACAGGTAATGTATCTACACGTAATATTAACGTGAAAATAGAAAACCTGGTTGGTAAAATTGAAATTGTTACACAGAAAATTACTGAATCACCTGCAAGGATTCAAGAATTGGTGAAAGATGCTCTGGTTAGTGCTGTCAGGGATACGGAGGTTATTGTATCATGAACGGAGAAATAAACATTCCAAATCTGCTGAGATATGTCGGTATAACAGGCTATATGCCACAACTAGGTGAGGCTATAAAACGTATGTTACAGGCTGATGATGCATTATCTTATAAAGCTGCTGCAAAAGATGCAGGTACTGCAATATTTTTTCCGGGTTCTTTTTTTGCTGATCTGCCAAAGTTTATGCCTTTGCTTTTAAAGGGTTTTGATGGTAAAGAGGATTTGCTTCTGGATTCGGCTACAGTTAGCTTTGCAACATCTAAAAATATAGTTACGACCAAACTGCAAGGACGCAATGGAACCGTTAAAGAATATATTGCTGATGGCGATTATACTATCAACGTTAAAGGAATCCTGGCCTACAATGGTGTACGCTGGCCACGTGAAGATGCAATGAAGTTGCGTGAGTTTTTAGAAGCCAAAACATCTTTAGAGATTGCCCATGAATTACTTAATGCATTCGGAATTTATGAAATTGTAATAACCGACTATAACTTTCCTGAATCACCTTATATAAACTTAATCCCTTTTACATTTTCGGCACTTAGTGAGCAGAAAATTGAACTTAAGATAATGGAATGATGGTAACTTGTTCTGAAATAACTATTGGTAAATTGGTATTTAACTACTTGCATGATGCTGAAGTAACTGCCGACTGGGAACAACTTACCAATATTTGCACAGTTAAGCTTCCGGCAAATCTGTCTCTCAATAGAAATCGTTTACGCGATCTTGTAAAGCCGGGTGACAGTGTAGCAATTAAGGCAGGTTATAATGGTATCTTGCATGATATATTTAAGGGATATGTTGCAGGCATTAGTCCCAAAGTTCCTATCGAATTCAGATGCGAAGACGATATGTACCTTCTAAAACAATCCACGATTAATGACCATATTAACAATTGCAGCCTTTCAAAGTTAATTAAAAAACATTTCAATGATATTGAAACAGATGCCGTGGATGCCGAATTAGGTAATTTCAGGATGGAAAACCTTAACCGTGCAAAAATTCTCGAAAAACTCAAAGAGCTCGGGATACATAGTTTCTTTAGGCAGGGAGTATTGGTAATTGGAAAGCCTTATGACCCTGCTTTTTCGCGAAAAGTAACCTTTCACCTTAATGGGGAAAAATGTAATATTATTGAAGATAATCTTGAATATCGACGTGCACAAGATGTTAAACTCCTTGTAACCGCAATCTCACTCTATCCTGATGGTAAAAGAAGAGAAGTGAAAATTGGTGACCAAGGCGGAGAGTCGCGTACTCTAAATTACTACAATTTATCAGTTGAAGAACTTCGAAAAGCAGCTGAACGTGATTATACACGCCTTATATATGATGGATACAGAGGTAGTTTTTCAACATTTTTAGAACCTTATGTCAGACAGGGGGATATTGTCGTATTAGAATCACCCGAGGAATCTGACCGTACAGGTGCTTTTTGGGTAGATAAGGTGGTGTATAAACTAAGTAATGATGGATTCCGACAGGAAATAAAATTGGGGCCTCGCGCATGACATTACAAGAAGCTATACGCATTTTAAGCCAAAATGATAAATCAAACCTTCAGGTTGCTAAAGTAGTTAAAGTTACTGGCAACATATGTACAGTTGATTTTGAAGATGGGAGGCCATTATTAGACCAGGTGCGCCTTAAAGCAGTGATCGATGATGATGAGAATGCTTTTTTAATTATTCCAAAAGAAGGCAGTTATGTTCTAATAAGTCCTCTCGCCGGTAATAACGCCAACCAAATTATTGCTGCTTACTCAGTGGTTGAAAGACTTGAGTTAAAAATAGAAAGAACCTTGTTTAAAATAGATAAGGAAGGTTTTCTTTTATCTAGGCAAAACGATAGTCTACAAAATGTTTTAAGCGATCTAATTGATGCTATTAATTCCATTACGGTACCTACAGGAACCGGGCCTTCAGGAACGCCTATTAATTCGCCTTCTTTCAATAACATCAAATTACGTTTGCAAAAAATACTAAAAAATGCTTGATAAAAATAAACTAAGAAAATCTATAGAATCAGCATTTCTTGAAGCAAAGGCCAAAACCGATAATCCTGAAGAGGCTATTGAAGTTTTGTCGGAGCAAATAGCCAATGCTATTGATGATTATATCAGGTCATTAGATATAACCTACACCTCAGGTCTTATTGCCGGTACTTATGCAGTTACAGGAATATTCAATTATACATTGTCATAATGAAAGATATTTTACTTGATTCTATGAATGACCTTGCAGTTAAAAATGGTGATTTTGATATTCAGCATTCTGATATTCAAAATGTATCGCTGCTCATGATCTCAGAAAAAGGAGATTTTAAGGAATCACCGGCTGTAGGTATAGGTCTTGTAAAATATCTAGATAGCCCGTTTTCAGGCAAACAAAGGCTTCAATTTATACGTGAAGTCACCCTTCAGATTGAAGCCGATGGTGGAACTAATACTGAAATTCAAATGGATTCCTCTGGTAACATAACTGTCAGAACTACTTACAGATGAAAACGATAACCGCCCGCAAAAATCAAACTATATTCGATATTGCACTGCAAGAGTTGGGCAGCATTGAGGCTGTTTTCGATATAATGGCTGCCAATTCCTTCCTACGGCCAGATAAAACTATTGCCGAAGGACAGATAATATATATTCCATTAGAAATTATCAGACCGGCTATAGTCGATTATTATCAACGTAATGGTATTTACCCAGCCACCGGTAATGGAGAGATTATCGAATTAAGTCCAGAAGATATGGTAAATATAACACAAAAACTAAATTATGACTTGGATAATGGTCCAACATCGTTTTACGGAGTAAGAATACCCAATCTTAAGGGAGATATAACGATCCAAGTTAATTATGCTATCCCTGATAATGAAACGAGGATACACCTCGAACAAAGTCTTGATGGAGAAAATTATTCAATAATAACAGGAAGCTCCCAAGAACTTGATCCTTTGCATGCAAGTTACACCTACAATTTATATGGCCTACTAACCAACTATGTTAGGCTAGTAATTGATATATGCAATACAGGAATTATAAAAGAAATTATTTATAGAGTATAATGGCACGAACTATCGCTGAAATTTATAATAGTCTCAATCAAGTAAAAGCAAATATGCAAGAATTGCATGCATTTGTTGTTGACAACAAACCAGGCAATACACTGGATAATGCAGAAACCTTACTTGCCGATATGTCAAACAAAAGCAAGGTTGCGATCTGGCGTTTATGGTTATGGCTGATGGCAGTAGCATCGTGGATGGTAGAAAAGCTTTTTGATATCCATAAGGAAGAGGTAGAAGATATTATAGCTATGAAAAGACCGCATACATTGCGCTGGTATGCAGAAGAAAGCAAGAAATTTCAATATGGTTATAGTCTAGAATGGCTTGGTGATACTTTTGGTTATTCTGCTGATCAACCAGCTTCAAAAATTATCACATATGCCTCGGCTTCTGAAGTTGGCGATAAAGTACTTATTAAGGTTGCTACTGGTGAACGCCCAAATATTAAGCCATTATCCACAACTCAATTATCAGCATTTAAAGACTATTGGGCTAAATGGAAAGATGCAGGTGTAAAACTTGAAATAGTATCTCTCCCCGCAGATGAAATAAAAGTTAATATGAAAATTATACGCGACAGAATGATACTCGATAACAATAACAGGCTTTTAAGAGACTATAACATAAACCCAATTGAAGATGCTATTGTTTCTTTTGGTGCCGGACTGGAATTCGACGGTATATTGCGTATTTCTAAATTGGTTGACGCAATACAGGCTGCCGAAGGAGTTATTGATGTTCAGATTACTGATGCATGGCACAGGCCCAGCGGTGGAGATTGGAAACCGATAAATATGAGCGTGATGCCAGCTTCAGGTTATTTTATTTTAGACATAGATAATAGTCATATTATTTATGAAGATGAAATCAATGTGCCCATAATCGATTAATTATGTGGAATTTCTCTTTATATAAAGTTATAGTCTTGTTATTGCCACCGGCATTAAGGCGCACGCGAATGAAGGCTTGGATAAAAGTATCAGTATCTTGGTTACATATGATAGTAGAAAGTTTAAAGTCATATAGATATTTTACAAAGCGTGATATTAGTATGACGCCGCAGATTGCCTTTATAGAGAGATTTCTTAATACACGTTATGGACATACTGATATATTCATTGGCGAAGGTTTTAACCTTGGCCCGTGGATATGGAATAAAGAACCTAAAGAGGGAGAATTTGACTTTTTTGTTGACGAACCAGATAGTTTTATATTCAATGATATTGATATTGTTAATGTTAGTTTTGTTGTAAATATACCTTTCACATTGCAAGATGAAGTTCAGCATATTGCTGCAATTGTTCAAAAATATAAATTACCCGGTAAATCATTTATAATTCAAAAATATTCAACATGAAGCGATTACGTAATTTAGATGGAGGCTTACCATTAAGACTTACGGATTTTGATATCATTCAAGATAATATCATTGATGCAGCCGATTGCATTATACAAGGGCTTCTACCTGGAGAAACTAGTATTATACTGAAAGGTTTATCAGTAAATGTAGGATCTAATGTTAATGTACAAGCTGGATGGTTATATCATAATGGAGAAATATTCTTTGTCCCGCAAGCCAGTTTTAATTATGATGCATCAAAAATCCTATATCTAAAACCGGCTTTTATTACTGAAGATGCAAGAACTTTTAAAGATGGCAGTGTCAAAGATGTTCATGAAATAAGAAATTATGCTGTTGGTTATGATATTTCAATACCATCAGGAGCAGTTAGATTTGATGATTTGTATAGTTTGGAGTCACTTCTCAAAACTAAATTGCAGGCTAATTTAGGAATGGGAGCCAATCTATCAGCATTTATTACTATCCCTTATGATAGTGGATTTAGTCCTGCAACATCATTAAATGGAATTCTTTTGCTAAGTAATTCATATAATGTATTAATGCTTCATGGTGCTTTTTATGCACAAACTAGTTATGGCAAAATAGCCACTTTGCCAATTGGCCAACGACCATCAGGGGATGTAGTTGGTTTCTTTTATAATGGATCTGCTACTCCGGCAATTCTAAAAATAAAAACAAATGGGGAGATTCATGTTGCAAATGCCAGTACCAATCACCCAAATTACATAACATTTACATTTAATCGTGTATTCGACAATAATGTTAGTTATAATCTGCCCGTGACAGACCCTCCCCTTCCTGATAATTGATTTAATGTTTTAGAGATAATAAATTCTGTACATTTCGTTTTATTAAATTTGTACAATTTGATTTGTCGATTATAAATGGGAAAATGGTTGAATGAAGGTAGTTTTTGGATCTAAATTAATTATAAATTTTTTGTCAAATTTTGGAAGGTTTTCTAAAAAAAAACCTTGCGAATGGGCTTATCGCAAGGTTTTTAAGCGTGGAATCAGGAATCATGCCGGATTAATCCCGGTCGTAGAGTTCTGTCATCGACCGCAATCTTTGCGAAATTTCGGGGTCGTATTCATTGGAGCGGAATCTCCATTGCCAATTGCCTGAAGCCTTACCGGGAGTATTCATGCGGGCTTTACTGCCCAATTCCAGGATATCCTGCATGGGCGCAATAGCAATAGAAGCCACTGAGGACCAGGCCAGTCTTATCATTTTCCAAACGGTATTTTCTCCTCCACCTGGCAAGTAACTCATCACATTGGAGCGTGTTTCTTCGTCCAGGTCGTTAAACCAACCCAGGGTAGTATTGTTGTCGTGAGTGCCGGTATAGCAGATGCAATTGGCGTGCGGGAAATTGTGCGGAAGGTATTCATTCCCTTTCATGGGGTTGAATGCAAATTGCAACACTTTCATACCCGGAAAGCCGAAGTAATCGCGCAGTTCTTCTACGTCGGGGGTAATTACTCCTAAGTCTTCTGCAATGATGGGTAAGTTGCCAAGCTCCTGGCGGATGCTTTCGAAAAGTTCTTTGCCCGGAGCGGGTATCCATTGCCCATGGATAGCGGTAGTTTCTCCATAAGGTACGGACCAATAAGCCGCAAACCCACGAAAATGATCGATACGAATTAAGTTGTACAGGGCGAGGTTTCCTTTTACACGTTCAATCCACCAGCGGAAATTCGTTTTCTTCAGATAGTCCCAGTTGTATAGAGGATTTCCCCACAATTGTCCGGTTTCGCTGAAATAGTCAGGGGGTACGCCGGCTACATGGGTGGGATTTCGTTCTTCGTCAAACAGAAATACCTCAGGATTGCTCCAGGCATCTGCACTGTCGTGAGCAATGAAAATGGGAATATCGCCAATGATTTGTATGCCTTTTTGGTTTGCGTAATCCTTAATTTCTGCCCATTGACTGAAAAAGACGAATTGCAGGAACTTCCAGAAATTAATTGCGGGTTCATGTTCATGTGCAAATTGCTGCAAGGCTTCAGCATGCCTGAATTTAAATGGTGCATCCCAATGATACCAAGGCCTGCCCTGGTGATAGTTTTTTAATTCCATGAAAAGGGCATAATCGTGCAACCAGTGGCGGTTGGTGCAAAATTCCGACAATCTGATTTTATCTTCCCTTGAAGCTGCTTCCATGAAGCCCTGATAAGCAACCCATAGTTTTTTAAACTTAAAATCGATGACGGCACCAAAATCTACATATTTATCGTTTCCTGGGGCGTCCTGAAGCTCTTCACCAGGTATCCAACCTTTGTTAACCAATGGATCAAAATCGATTAACAGAGGATTCCCGGCAAAAGTAGAGAAGCTCTGGTAGGGTGAGTCGCCGTATCCGGTCGGTCCTAAAGGGAGAATTTGCCAGATTTTTTGTTTGGCCCCGGCCAGAAAATCTACAAATCGTTTGGCCTCAATACTCATAGTACCGATGCCATAGGGGCCGGGTAATGATGTAATGTGCAGCAGGATACCACTTTTACGTTTATTTTCCATAAGGAAGTTTTTTTACGTTTATTGAATGTTTTTTAATGCCACATCATCGCGGTCATCTACAAAGTTAACAGAAATAGCTGCAATTAGCATGAATATTCCGGCCATAATCAATGCATAGATGGCCTGGCTATGGAAAAGCCTTTTGACAATAGGGCCTCCGAAAACACCATTGATGATTTGTGGGATTGTAATAAAGAAGTTGAAAATACCCATGTATATACCCATTTTATGGGTAGGCAAACTTCCGGCCAGAATAGCGTAAGGCATTGAAAGAATGCTTCCCCAGGCAATTCCAATGCCCATCATGGGTAGCAGTAGCATCATCGGACTCTTGATGAAGTAAATGGATATGAGGCTTAAGCCGCCAATGGTCAGCGAAAGGGCATGCGTGCGCTTTCGTCCCAACTTCCGGGCAATGACTGGCAACACAAAGGCATAGAGCGCCGATACTCCATTATATACGCCGAAGCAGATGCCCACCCAGTTGCCTGCATTCTGGAAATTTTCGCTGGATGTGTCACCAATGGGAGCGCCATAAATATGCACTGCTACAGCAGGGGTAGTAAAAACCCACATGCCAAAAAGGGCAAACCAGGAGAAAAACTGGACTACTCCCAGTTGCTGCATGGTTTTTGGAATTTTGGTGAAATCGCGGAATATCTGGGAAAAACCCGAGTCTTCTTCTCTTTTTTCACCACTAAAAGCCTCCAATTGTTCAGGGCTGTATTCCCGGGTTGTGATTACTGTCCAAACGATCGTACTGATAAAAACAGCAGCACCAAAATAAAACGAGAAAACCACATTGTCGGGGACCTGTCCGGCTGGCGCTATTTTGCTGACACCTATCCATTCGGCAAGGATATAGGGCAACCAGGAGCCCACCACTGCGCCTATGCCAATCAATGAGGTTTGTATAGAAAACCCAAGAGTTCGCTGATCCCCGGGTAGCATGTCGGCCACAAGGGCGCGGAAGGGCTCCATGGCTACATTGATGCTGGCATCCATTATCATAAGAATACCTGCTCCGATAAACATAGGAGGAACAATCGTTGTAAGTAAGGCCGCATTAGGCATAAAGACCAGCGCTAAGGATGCGAGAATGGCTCCTGTTAGGAAATAAGGTCTGCGCCGTCCCAAACGGCACCAGGTTTTATCACTGAAATGCCCAATGATGGGTTGTACAATCATACCCGTGAGGGGGGCCGCAATCCAAAACCAGGAAAGATGCTCCACATCGGCCCCGAAGGTCTGTAATATGCGGCTGGCATTGGCATTCTGCAAGGCAAAGCCAAATTGTATGCCCAGAAAACCAAAACTCATGTTCCAAATTTGCCAGAATGAAAGCCTAGGTTTACTCTTTCGCATAAAATTCTTTTTTCAGTAGTTTATATGAAATTCCCTTGAGAGGGTGGACAAAAGTAGGGAATTTTGCGGTATTTGCGGAATGAATCGTGGCTGCCGCAATTCTCAAAACCTTAATTTTGCATCAAATATCATTTTCGATGCCTGTAGCTGCATTTGTTTTCGATTTCGATGATACCCTGGCTCCGGACAGCACATCCTCGTTTCTGGATTGGATGGGTGTAGATGCCAAGGTTTTCTGGAAAGAAACCGTAGGCCCACTCGATCAGGATGGATGGGATCCCATTCCCGCCTATCTTTATGCTCTTATACAACTGTCGAATTCTTCTGAAAAAACGCGTATAACACGCCAAAAGCTCCAGGAGTTTGCCTCAAAACTTCGCTTTCACCAGGGGGTTACACGTATGTTTCCTTATCTTTTAAATTATGTAAAAGATAACCATCCAGGGTTAAGCCTCGAATTTTATATTATCAGCTCAGGTATTGGCGAAATTGTAAGAAATTCCCGTATTGCCCGGTTTTTTACAGATATCTGGGCCAGTGAATTTCATTATGATGAAGAGGGCGCTATTGTTTTCCCTCGCAATGTTGTATCGTTTACCGACAAAACCCGTTACCTCTTTCAGATTTCCAAAGGTCTGATTGGTCCTGAATCGCGTGCTGATCACTATGCTGTAAATCGTCGTACACAGGGATTTCGGATTCCAATGGATCATATGGTTTTTGTGGGGGATGGTCTTACCGATATTCCCTGCTTTTCGTTAGTAAAGCGCTATGGGGGAGTAGCCATTGGGGTTTACGATAAACACAAGCGGGAACGTTGGAGCCGGGCTTGGGATTTTTTGGAAGATGGCCGTGTCACCAATTTGCTGTCGGCCGACTATTCTTCTAATAGTGATCTGATGCACAATCTCTTAATGGCAATTGATGCCATCGCCCGCAAGGGTAATTAAAGGCTATAGGAAATTATAAGTGATTATTATCCCTGAATAATTGGGGGATAGGTGCGGAACTATACTCATTTTTTGATGTTCTTTCGTTAAACTATTTACGGGGCTTGCCACCAGTCGCCCGGTAAAGTAGCCCAGAATAGCACCGGCAAAAACATCTGAAGGCCAATGTTTGCCATCGTAAATACGGCTGTAGGCAGTGAGTGTGGCAGCTACATAAAGGCCGACACCAACCAGAGGTTTGTCGGGGTAGGAATGGGCAATGGCTGAGGCAACTGCAAAGGCAACAGTTGTATGCCCCGACGGAAAGGCATCCTGACTTAAGGAGGGACCATGAAACTGACTGGGATTTACATTTTTTGCTGGTCTTTCTCTTCCAAAAGCCATTTTTAACAGCTGAACATTGAATGCAGTAATTACAAATGCCCTTGCGCCAGCCAGTGATGCTTCTGTCAATCGATCATCATGGCTCCATTTACCTTTGGCGTACATTGCTGCCAGGATAGGTATGCTTATAATGCCTGACCCAAAGGGTTCGGCAAAGTATTTTGACACCTTATCGAAGGTTTTGGCCTTGCGTTGATTTACCCAATTAAAAACCTCCCTGTCATTTCCCATGATGATTCCCTCGCCTGCGATAACCAAGGCCAAGGTCATCCAATCCCGATCAGTCCATCGTGTAGGTGAGCCAAGAAGGGTTTTTTCCTGCCGCCAGGTCAGAAATGTTGTTTCTTTTATGTCGCTAAGAAATGTTGTACCTTTGAATAAAGCACTATCATGCTGAGAATATAAATTGAAATACGATATGCAAATCAATGAAATATAGAATATCTTAACTTTCACAATGCTTACGTTTTAATTAATTACCCGAAATATTCCGGAAAAGTACGTAATTTCATGACAAGATTAAACCTATCATGTTTTTAATCACCTACATCTCATTGTTTTTTGTTGTTTCATCTTTGCTTTCACTTGTGATTGCATTAATAGCCTGGCGAAAAAGGAGAATACCCGGAGCTATAATGCTTTTCAGGATAATGATATTGCTGGCATTATGGTCAGGTGCTAACATTTTTGAAGCCTCGGCTACAACCGTGAGATTAAAGGTATTTTTCTCGCAAATAGAGTACCTGTTTGCTTCTTTTGTCCCCTTGCAATTTTTGGGTTTTGCCTTTTTTTACACAGGCAGGTCTCAATGGCTGAATTCACGCTTTTACAGGTATGCTTATGTGTTTCCGATTACCTTAATAGTTTTGGTTTTTACGAATAAATATCACCTTTTTATCTGGACCGGATTTTCTGACATTTCTTCATACAATCTCATTGAATATCAACATGGTATCGGGTTTTACATTTTTTGGGTGGGACATGCATATGTATGTTACCGCCAAGTGTAAAAAGACAGACAACAGCGGACAATTTGCTACATAAAGACAGAAAAGAAAAATGAAAATTGCCGACACGCAAAACAACACATTTGCAAGCTCCGACACACAAGCCGATACTTCAGCTTGCAAAAGAGTTGTTTTCTTGCCTACGCTCCCAAGCCCACCCACCACCCTAACACAATACGAGTGGATTTCAAGAGAAAAACGGGTAGACAACAATATTAAATTTTAACTTTGACAATTGGAAAATTGAAGTAATAAATGACGACAAAAACAGAAACAAAACAATTTCAATACGAAATACAAAGCTATCAGGAAGACTGCGTAAAAAACATCATTAGTCTTTTTGAAAACTTTCGTCAAAAAGTGAATTTTGTTGAGGCGCTGACAGCTCACCACCAAAAGAACAAATATAATTTCCCGGTTCAAGACACAAAGAATATTGACATAATGATGGAAACGGGAACAGGTAAAACATTCACTTACATCAAAACCATCTTTGAATTATGTAAACATTTCGGTTACAAAAAATTTATCATTCTTATTCCTTCAGTAGCTATTCGAGAAGGAACACAAACTCAATTAGAAGATACTAAAGAATATTTTAAGAGTCTTTACGCAAATGAAAGAGAAAAGGAAATCGAAACCTTTGTTTACGAAGGTGGTAACATTTCAGCCGTCCGTCAATTTATCGGCACTTCGCATCTATCGGTTTTGGTAATGACGCCAAGCTCATTCAGCCACAAAGACAATATCTTAAACCGTCCTTTAGATAGAGAAATTTATGCACCTAATTTATTTGAAAATAATCAAAATCCACCAAAAACATATTTGGAATGTTTGAAACGCCTGAATCCTATTGTGATAATGGATGAACCTCATCGTTTTGATGGTGATGCTTTCAAAAAATATTTTGAAGGTTTTGAAAATTATTATTTACGTTTTGGGGCTACTTTCCCTAAAAAGAAAGACAGTTTGCCTTTATCCAATGTTGCCTATGTTTTGGATAGTATTTCGTCTTTCCGACAAAGTTTGGTAAAGAAAATTGTAGTTTATACGCAAGACATAGTTGAAAATAAAGATACTCTCGTTGCGATTGAAAATAAAAAAGCCATTGTAAGCACATTGACCAACGGCATTATTGTCAGAAGAGAATTAGGCATTGGTTCAATTTTCAATGGAAAAAGCATAAAAAAAATCAACAAAGACGCTATTGTTTTGTCTGATGACACCATTGAAAAGGTTGATTATTCTTTGTCGGACGAATCATTGCGGGCAATGATTAAGGACACAATCATAATTCATTTTGAAAAAGAAAAAGAATTATTTGATAAGGGTATAAAGGCCCTTACTTTGTTTTTTATGCAAAACGATATCAGTCTTTACAGAGGAGATAATCCAAAAATCAAGGGCATTTTTGAAGAAGAATACAAAAACAAGCGAGATGAAATTATAAAGACACTTGACCCAAATTCAGAATATTATAAATACTTGCTAAATGATTTTGATAGTGATGGAAATTTGCAGGTGCACAAAGGATATTTTTCTGGCGACAAAGGAAACGCAGACGAAAAAATAAAAGCTGGCGTTGATGAAATTTTGAAAGACAAAAAGAAATTGCTATCGTTTGAAAGTCCGACTCGTTTCATTTTCTCCATTTGGGCATTGCAGGAAGGTTGGGACAATCCGAATGTTTTCACAATCTGTAAACTTTCCAATCAGGGAAGCGAAATATCAAAATTGCAACAAATTGGTAGAGGTTTACGCATTTGCGTAAATCAAAACTTGCAGCGGAACACACTTAAAAATCTGAATGACGACCAAGAGGCATTTTGGAAAATCAACAACCTTGATGTTGTTGTATCAAGCAAAGAACACGGTTTTGTGGAGGCAATTCAAAATGAAATTTTAAGCAACTCATTCCTGATTTCTGAAACATTCACCGAAACAGAACTCATTAAGACACTCAAAGAAAAATCGGGCTTTGATGATGATACTGTTATTACTTTGGTGGATAATATTTTGAAAGAAAAGAAAATGATTGTTCGTAAGGCAATTGTTGACGGACAAAAGATTTACGAAAAATCGCCTGAATTTTCAGCTATTCTAAAAGAACAAAATTTGCCCGAAGAACAAGTAAAAGCCATTGAAAGCTTGTTTGCAACCGATACAAACACTTATGTTCAGAAAGCTGATAAGAAAAAAGAGAAAAAGAAAGTTTTCATAAAAGCAACCCACTTGCAAGAGTTTCAAAATCTTTGGAATGCTATTAATAAAAATGCTTTTTATGTTTTGGAAACTTTGACCGAGGAACAGGAAAACCAACTGATACAAAACATAAAAGCGGATATTGAAGCGGTTAACATTGAAAAGATTTTATTGGAAACAAAACGAGCAGAACTAAACATTAATAAAATAGGAGATGAAGGGTCAATTTCAGTAAAAATAACCGACACCGTTTCATACAAAAGCAAAGTTGACTATTTAGAATTGGTTCGCACTTTATCAAACAACACCAAAACCCCTATTTCATTTGTTGTAAAGATTTTCAATGCTTTAAGTGATGACTTCAAAACCAAAATGCTCTGCAACAATCCTGAAAAGGCACAAAGGGAAATTTCCGAAATAATCAACAAGAACTTAATTGCAATGCTCAAAGCAAACATTAAGTATGACGGTATTAACGGAACAGGTTTGCCAAATGTGTTCAAAACCGATGTTTCGACAGGCTCAACACAGGGGAAAACCTATTTAGATATGGGAAGCACGGGCAAATTTCAAAAAGACATTGCAGGCGATTTCAATTTAAAAACCAAATGGGTATTTGAAGAAGTAATTGAATACGATAGTGATTTCGAATTGAAAATTGTGGAGCAAGACCCCAACATTGATAGCATTGAAATTTTTGCAAAACTTCCACGCCTGAAAATCAAAACCCCTTTGGGCGATTATAACCCCGATTTTTGTTATGCAATTAAAAGCACCCAAGGAAACAAAATATTTCTTGTAGTGGAAGCCAAAGGCTATCAATCCTCAACAGCAATTCCCGAAGAGGAAAAAGCAAAAATTGACTTTGCCAAAAAGTATTTTGAAGCATTAGCCGAACACTACAAAAACCAAAACATTAAAATTTCATTTAAAGAACGAATTAATAGAACCCAGTTGGCCAATTTGATAAACCACATAGGCACATAGTAACACGTAGAAAAAAACACCTATGTTCTCTATGTTTCTATGTGGTTAAAAATATAACTAATTATGAACAAACAAGAATTTATCAACGCAGGATTTTCCGTTGTTGATGGGCAAAACAACGAAAATAAATTATTGAAATTTCTTAAAGAAAACTATCCAAGTGTTATTAAAGACAACGAAATAATCTTACAAGAACTAAAAGCCATCTTAGGATTACCCGTCGATGAAAAAGTCAACGGTTATGGACTTAATTTTGTAGGACGTAATGTTGCCCGAGCCAAATATGCCCAAAAAACACAAAAAGAGCTAAAGCTCAATACCAAAATGAGCAAAAACATTGACACCACGCAAAATTTGGTGCTCAAAGGCGATAACATAGATTGTTTGAAAATCCTTAAAAACCATTACAGCGGGAAAATCAAATGTATCTACATAGACCCACCCTATAATACCGATAGCGATGAATTTGTTTACCCCGATAAATTCGACAAAGAAGAAGCGGAAGTTTTAGGGCTTGTTAACCTAAGTGAAGATGATTTTGCCCGTATGGAATTTAGTTTTAAAACCAAAAAGAGCCATAATGGTTGGCTTTCGTTTATGTATCCTCGCCTATTATTGGCAAGAGATTTATTGAGTAAAGACGGAGTTATCTTTATAAGCATTGATGATAATGAACAAGCAAACCTAAAACTACTTTGTGATGAAATTTTTGGGGAGGAGAATTTTGTGGCTAATATAATATGGAACTCTCGGAAATCTGTTTCAAATGACACCATAGTTTCACTAAATCATAATCATACATTATTTTTTTCAAAGGATATTTCGTTTTTGCAAGAAAACAAATCAGACTATCGACTGAGTGCAACTGAAGATAAATTTTCAAATCCAGATAATGACCCAAGAGGTAATTGGGTTGCAGACCCTTTTGATGCACCCAATATTAGACCTAATCTTACTTATCCGATTGAAAACCCAAACACAAAAGAAATTTATATGCCACCTAAAGGGCGTTGTTGGAGAACTACCAAAGAGGAATATGAAAAGTTATTATCAGAAGGCAGAATTGTTTTTGGTAAAACAGGTAAATCGAAACCACAATTAAAACGATATTTTTCAGAAGCGGAACAAAAAGGACTTGTTGCGAAATCAATATGGGATGATGTTGGAACTACGACTAATGGAACTAAAGAGCTTGAAGGTATTATTGGAGAAAAAGTATTTGATAATCCCAAGCCTATTTCATTTATTTCAAGAATTATCGAAATTGCCACAAGTCAAAACTCTATAATCCTTGATTTCTTTGCAGGTTCAGGGACAACAGGACACGCAGTAATGCAACTTAATGCTAAAGATGGCGGAAACCGCAAATTTATTTTGTGCCAAATAGACGAGCCAATCAAAGAAGATAAACCTGCTTACAAGTTTTGCATTGAAAATAATTTACCTCCAGTAATTTCAAGTATAACAATAGAACGTTTGAAAAGAGCAGGAGAAAAAATAGTCAAAGATGTTGAAGCCGAAAACAGCAAAAACGAATTATTCGAGGAAGACAAAAAACAAGTTCCTGATATTGGCTTTAAAACATTTGATTTGGTGGATGCACCGAAATTAGAAGTAGATGATACAGGGCAAATCAAATTCCCTGAACTTAGCAACGATGCTTTAAGTCGTATTTATAATATGATTTTCACCGTTGGCTTAGACGAACCGACACAAGTTCCCGAAGAAGTAAAGAAAGATTGCATTTACAAAATCGGCAATCATTATTACCTAACCAACAGCGAACAAATTAGCAAAGAAGAATTTGCCGAGTGCATTAAAAATGGCAAAGTATTTATTGACGGGTGGACAGCAAGTTTAAATGGGACATTACTGAATTATAAAGAAGATGTGAAGATTGTGTTTTAAGCCCACGCTTCGTAGTCAAGCACATTTGCAGGTCGCACCAGCCAACGCTAAGACCAAAACCTGCAAAAGAGCTTGCCTACCCCAACGCACGGCTGACAGAAACGATGTAGCAAATTGATAGAAAAATGACTGAAAACAAAGAACACCAGGCGGTAACAAGCGGTATAGTTAATTGCCGGTGCAGTGGGTATTCGAGCGGCACAGCTCGTATCAAAAGTAGTTGTAACTTGATAGGAAAGTGCTTCGAAATCGGCAACTAACCATACCGCCAAACGTTTAGGTATCATAACACTCATGTTTATTGAATTTATTGTAACTCATCAAAGAATTTTCATTCGACAGGGAATTCTGTTGCTATTGGCCCTGTTGTTTCCATGGATAGCCAGTTTGTTTTATCTTTTAGAAATTAATTTAATACCAGGACTAAACCTTACCCCAGCCAGTTTCATTTTTTCCGGAATTTTCTTCCTGTTCTCTATATTATATAGTTCATTTATTGATCTCGTACCCATTGCAATTAAACAGGTGATTGAAGGGCTAAATGATGGCATTATAGTCATTGACCACCGGAATAGACTCATCTATCATAATCTTTCGGCACAATTGTATTTTCTCAAAGGGGATAAACCTGTTATAGGTAAATCGCTGGAAATGATTCCTTTTCATACCATAGAATTAAAATCGCATCTTTTGACGCTTGAACCTGGACATAAACCAGTAGACTTTTTTGATGGGGAAAATTCCAAATACTGGGAAATTCAATGCTTGGGGATAGAAAAATTTCCTGCATGCCGTTTGTTTATCTTCAGAGACATTACGCAGCAGAAACTTGCGCAGGAAAAGATTTATATCATGAACGAGGAACTGCGGCAGCTCAATGCTCAAAAAGACCGTTTGTTCTCTATTATTGGCCATGATTTGCGGAATTTTTTTGCCGTAATTCTCGGGCATTGTGAACTGTTGCAGATGGAGCTTGAAGAAGAGAATTACGAAATTATGGCTACCTCTACCCGAAATATTGTTGAAGCGGCCGAAAGAGCTTTAAATCTGCTTGAAAATCTTTTAATGTGGGCTAGGGCCGAGGGTGAGAATCTCATTTTAAATATCGAACTTATTAATTTAAAGACAGTTATCGACAACGTTTTGGCCGAAATGATTCCCAGAGCCATGCAGAAGCAAATCTCTCTCGAAGCCGAAATTGATTCAACACTTGAAGTAGAAAGTGATGAAAATATGCTGATGATAATTTTCCGAAACCTAATATCTAATTCCATAAAATTTACTCCTCGGGGAGGTAGTATTCGGGTATTTGCAAATAATGCTGATGAACAATCAGTTAGGTTAGTGGTTCAAGATTCCGGCATTGGCATTCCACAAGCAATGTTAGAAAATATTTTTAGAATTGACAGTACGACAGGCCGTAGTGGTACAGAAAATGAAAAATCAACCGGGTTTGGGCTTATACTTGTGAAAGAGCTGGTTGGGCTCCTGGGCGGGAAAATTTTTATTGAAAGTGAGGAAGGCAAGGGCACACGGGGGAATGTGATCCTTCCCAAAAAGCATCAGGGCAAAAGAGAAAAATCATTATAAAAGGAACTCATATTAAAGGAATGAATTTATGCAGAATGAATTTTTTTTCAATCAATAGTCCTTTATAATTTCGCTTGTTGAATAATTCGAGGTAATTATGGTAAGCAAGTTCTGGGTATATTTATTAGTCGCTAGTTTGTGTGTGCTTTCTGCAAGAGCTCAGAAAGTAGCTGTCGTATTATCGGGTGGAGGAGCGAAAGGTGTTTGCCATATTGGCTTGTTAAAAGCACTGGAGGAAAACAATATACCTATTGATTATGTAGCAGGTACAAGCATGGGGGCGATAGTAGCCGGGCTTTATGCTGCGGGTTATACGCCTCAGCAGATGGAAGAAATTATGAAAAGTGAAGAGTTTGACCGATGGGCTAAAGGAGAAATTTCTCCTGAGTATTATTATTACTATAAGCGAGACGAAGAGAATGCCCGTTGGGTGTCTATTCGTTTGAGGATAAAGGATGATAAATTGAAGCCACGGCTCCCTTCCAATATAGTGGCACCCTATGAAATGGATTACCAGTTTGTGCAGATTTTTGCTGAAGCCAGCGCAGCGGCAAGATATAATTTCGATAGTCTGATGGTACCTTTTCGGTGTGTAGCATCAGATATTGCTGCTAACAAACCATATGTGCCCGTAAGAGGAAGTCTCGAAAATGCCGTAAGAGCCTCGATGACTTTTCCCTTTTACTTTAAACCCATTACCATCGACGGTCGGCTGCTTTTCGATGGGGGAATGTACAATAACTTTCCTGTTGATATAGCTATACGCGACTTTAAGCCAGATTATGTGATTGGTTGCAAGGCGGCCGGTGACTACGCTGCTCCCGATCCCAACGATGTACTTTCTCAGCTGGAAAACATGCTGATGACAAAAATTCCTTATGAAATTCCAGCCGGCCAAAAAGGGATTATCATTTCACCTGCCCTTTTACCCGTTGCAGTGAATGATTTTAGTAATACACCTGCCTTTATCGATAGTGGATATGTAGCAACCCTGAGGGTTATAGATAGTATCAAAATGTATGTCACACGCCGGGTAAGCCAAGAAGAGAGAGCAGAAAAGCGAGATAAATTTAACCGTCGCAAGCCTCCTATGTTTATTGATACCATTTACGTGAAAGGTGTTAATCCTTCACAGGCAGATTATATCCGTAGTATGCTCCACCATTTACCTGGCCAGCGTATGTTTCAGGAGTTGAAACCTGAATATTTTAAACTGATAGCCGACGAAAGAGTGAGGCATGTTTTTCCTCGTGTCCATTATAATCCTAAGACGGGCCTTTATAATCTTACACTTGAGGCCGAACTGAACGACCCCATTGAAATGGGGTTCGGAGGACTTATAACCTCAGGCCCAAATACCGAGGGATATTTAGAGGCTAAGTATCATTGGCTAGGCCAGAATGCTTCTTCTCTTTCGTTTAATACCTTTTTTGGAAGATTTCATACATCGGGTACGCTCGTGGGCAGAATTGATTTCCCGGATGAATTTCCATGGTTTACCGAGGCGGCGATACAACTTAATCGATACAATTATTTCCCTGTCGGATACATTTTTCTCGATGATATCCTGTCGTCTAACCTCACCCGATTCGATCGTTCGCTTTCGCTGGCCGCCGGTTGGCCAATTACCAACCATGGTGTTTTTAAAGTAACAGGCACACTCGGAGAATGGGGCGCCCGTTATTTTCATACCAATGCTATTAAAAAAGACGATACTCAGGATAAATCAACCCTCGACTACTTTTCAGCCCGCTTTATACTTGATTTCAGTTCGCTGAATTACCGGCAGTATCCTACCGCTGGCTCAAGATTTAAAACAGTGCTCGCCTTTACTACAGGCAACGAAAACCACTTACCGGGAAGTACATCCGTGCAAACCAAACCCTTTGAAGATAAACATGCTTTCATGGATCTGAAACTAACCTATGATAATTATTTTGCAAAAATCGGAAGAGCAAATCTTGGTGCGTTTACTGAATTGTATATTTCAACCCGGCCTTTTTTGAACAATTATACTGCGAGCATGCTTTTGTTACCCCAAATTGAATTGTTTCCAGCAATGAATACCCTGGTTGCCGAAAAATTCCGGAGCAATTCATATGTGGCAGGAGGTCTAAAGAGTGTTTTGCCTTTGGGGGCAAAGATTCATTGGAGGTCGGAAGTGTATTTCTATCAGCATTTTCGTAAACTATTTCAGGACAAGGATCAAAAAGCTTTTTATGGCCCTTGGTTTAGTCATAACAACCTGGCATTCACTACCGCTGTGGTCGCCCATAGTGTTTTGGGCCCCATTAGCCTCAATCTTAATTATATACAAGGGGAATCTTCTCCCTGGTTTATCACCTTTAACCTGGGTTATGTGATCTTTAACAAAGGGGGCCTCGATTTTTAATTTTTTACAAAATGATGGGCAATTTCTTGAATATCAAGATTACCAAAGTTCCCTGAGCTCATCATTAACAGACAGGAATTCTGACCTTCTAATGAATGTAGATATTCATTTAACAGATTTGAATCATTGAATACCAATAGCTGTGGATCGGCAAAGGCTTCCTTTATATCTTCAGGGCAAAGCATGGGTAGCCGTTTCAATTCAATGGCATGGGGATTATAGTAAACCATACGCATATCGGCTGCCTGAAGTGCATTTTGGTACTGAGGTAAAAACTCTTTACTGAGGCTACTGTATGTGTGCAGTTCGAAACATGCTATGATTTTTCTATTTGGGTATTTTTCTCTTAAGGCTTGTGTAGTTGCCCTGACCTTGGAGGGTGCATGCGCAAAATCACGATAAACGGCAGAATCGTAGCCTTGCCTTACCAGTTCAAGGCGGTTGGCTGCTCCGCGGAAATCGGCCATTGATTTAAGGAAAGTTGTCTCTGAAATACCTAACTGTTTGCAGACCAACATTGCTCCATGCATATTCTGCATGTTGTGGCTGCCAAATACACTTACTGGCCAGCGTCGGTCTTCATAAATCACATGGGTTATTCCTTCTTCACTGCTTACCTGAAAGAGGCCTGTGTACGGAATCAGTTGTAAGTGCTTTCCTGCTTTTCCGGCCAGTTGGCTA
>AMZC01002467.1_pt1 | contig 32915 bp, 33 predicted proteins | sample 948551 | NCBI WGS metagenome assembly AMZC01 (sample SAMN01120625, study PRJNA171369) | bioreactor sludge metagenome | biome: sludge; isolation source: anaerobic thermophilic cellulolytic sludge from lab reactor | place: China: Hong Kong, Shek Wu Hui wastewater treatment plant | collected... | reverse complement strand
CTTGGCTTGCGGGTACACCGCCAGCGCCTTTTTAAGCTGCGGTAGAAACGCAGCCTTGAAATCTTTGTCCGGGTCTTTCCCTTCATACTCCTGGGCGAACTGCTCACGCAGCGCTTTCCAGTGCAGGATCATGGAGCGGCCCTCGATGCGGTACAGCCGGTGGGCCAGCCAGGTGTACACGTCCAACGCCAAGGCGGAACCCTTGAGCGCGTGCAGCGCTCGGTTATCCAGCGGCACGCCATTGGCGATCAACTCGGAAAAGTAGCTCTCGGATAACAACATCACGCCGGGCCAACGTGCTTTCTGCTGCGCACCGCTCGGCAGCCAGGCATCGAACTGTTCGACGGGTTGGCCGTTGTAGGTGCGTCCTCTGAACCCGAATTGCAAGCGGCAAGCGGCCAGCGCGTGCATTTGCGTGCGCAGCGTGCGAAAAGAGCCGCGTTCGCCTCCTGTGGTTGGCTGGCCGAGCAGGCGCAAAAACTCGCTTGCGCTGTTGCCTATCGGAATTTCGCGGGTGTTGTTGCGTTTAGCGTAGGTCGAAACCCAAGCCAGCGCCAGCCTCGGCATCGCACCATATGGTATCGGCTGCAGAACCGGACCGTTGCCCTCGTCCAGATAGCCCGCCTGGACATTGATCCATGCAGAACCGGATTGCCGAATGAAGTTTTCGCCGTTCACCTTGGAACGCGGCAAACCGACTTGGCACAGCACGGCGTGGGTAAAGGCCATATCCTCGCCGCTGGGCGGCTCGCTGGCAATCAAGGCGCTGGCCTTGATCAGCTTGGAATCCCGGCGCGCAAGCGGGCCGCTCTTTGGCTTGGCCGGGGTCGTGGCAGGCACCGACTGCCCGGCCAAGGCCGGGCGGGCCTTCTCCTGCGCCGGATGGGCTTCGGTCGGCGGTGCCGCTTCGAGGGGTTGCTGCTCGCCGGTTGGGTACAGGTCGGGCCGGTAAGCCACCTTCGCGGCCATGCTGGCCGCGACATCCCGCGACAGGCCCTTGGACACAAGGTAGTCTCGATAACCGTCGCGCCATTTGCGCAGCTCGGTTTGCGTTGGCTCGGCCTGTTGGTGACGGCCGCTGTCAGCTCTGGTATCATTTCCCACCGCGGTATCTCCTTTTCGCGTTTTGATCCGCACGGTCCGGCGGTGTACTAGCACCGCCGGGCCCAATCAGATAATCCAAAAGCCCTCATCATCAAGGCACGCGCGCGCGCGTGCGATCTTTGGGTTGTCCCACGACCAGTCGTACCGCCAAAATCGCGGATCGAGCCTGTCTGGCCGATAATCCCGGATGTTATAAATCCCCCTGCTTCTTGGCCCATTCATAATTTCATAAATCCCTTGGGCAAGGTCTATCGACACATCAAGTCGCTCAGAGACCAATTTGAGCGCTTCCAGAAATCCAAGCGGCGGCACAGGCGTAGCCGTAGCGTACTGATCGAGGATGTCTTCCGGGCTGCGTGCATCAAACCAATCGGCATAAAGACGGTAGTCTTCCTCGCCCACGTCTGGATGGACAAAATCGACGGGCAAGACGCCGCCGATGCTTTGCTGCGGCAGCCATAGCACCTGCACCATGCCCTCACCGCGCGGGTTATTGGCCTCGTAAAGCTCTAATTTTATTCTTTTGAAATATTCAAAGAGGAAATAGAGGCCGAGAAAAACCGAAACCTCGTGCCTAAATTCACGGGTAATGCGATCGATGCTGATGGGGCGCATGTCTTAATCTCCATTTTGTTTTGGATATTAAATACAAATTCTTGGAAGATTTTTTCACTTATTAAAAATATTTCCTTCCAAAGCGCTAAAAATTGCCATGTTGATGATGGCCGCTCGGGCCTGTCCGGTGCGCTTGGCGACCTCGTCGACCTTGCGCAGCAGCTCGGGCGCGATCGTCAATGTGATCTGCCGCTTGTTTCCCTTCGGGATGCCTTTTTCATACACGGCGGCCGATGCGGCCTCGGTCTTTGCGTCGGGTGCGCCCTGGATAAAAGCATCTTCTGCCGCGGCGGCGGGGGCGGTCTTTGGCTTGCGCTGGATTGCCATTTTTCTAGCTCCGGTTATGCGATTTTTTGGACATCAAAAAGCGATGAAACAAGGTTATCAATCTCGGCGATCGCCTTGGGGTCTCTTGGGACCATCTCGGACACGGCCAGACCGGCGCCGCCGGCGTTGCTGATCGCCTTGCGGCGGCGGATGGGCGTCGGGAGATATGCAAATTGCGGAACCTCGGCCACCGCGGCGGCCGCATCGGCGTTGTCGGCCGAATGCTCGCCGGGGTCGGCCAGGTTCATCACGGCGAAGGCGCTCAGGCCGTCACGGACGCTGCGGGCCTCATCGACCAGCGCGGCCATGTCATCGAGCGCCCACACGTCGTAGGATCGCGGGGCGAACGGCACCAACAGCACATCGGACAAGACCAGCGCCGCCCGCAGCGCCGTCGAGTCGCGGCCGCCGGCGTCGATGATGATATCGTCCCACTTCTCGCGCTGCCGCTGCACCTGGGCGCGCAAGGTCGGGCCGTCTGCATACTGGGCGCACGCGATGCCGGGCTGTCGGCCAGCTTCAGCCCGCGCCGCGATGGCGGCGGTGGCGGTGCCTTGACGGTCGCCATCGATCAGCCACACGTCGCGCCCAGCCAAGGCGCGGGCGATGGCGATCTGCACCGCAAGGGTTGTCTTGCCGACGCCGCCCTTGGTGTTGCCTACGGTAATAATCACATGGCACCTCGCAAAGGATATTAACCTATAGTGCCAATTATAGCCGCATTGGCGCGATGGAGTCAATAGGGTTAGATGATCTTTTAGGCGTGCTTTTAATGTTCATTAAACCTTATTGCTGCGCGTCAACGGCTCGCGTCCCCCGCCTTCAGATACTGGTCGGCCGCGGCGCGGCACTTCAGGGGTAGGTAGCCGATCAATTTCAAGAGCCTGGGCCGGCCTGGGCCGCATGATCGGCAAGTCGCATTTAGGCTAAAATTCTGCCGATCCACTAGAAGGCACGGCCTTGTACAACTACAACCACATTTTCTTCAATAATGTGATGTGGCTGCTCAATGAGCGCCGCATGACCAAAAAGGAGCTCGCGTCCAGATCGGGGGTCTCAATATCCTTCCTGTCCGACCTCACGACTGGCAAAGCCAACCCATCACTTAAGGTGATGGAACTGATTGCGAAGGCGCTTGAAATTCCCCTGCCGCGCCTTCTGGAATCGAATCTGGGCGAGCATCCCATCACCAGCGGCGAGGCTCCGCGAAGCCTCCCCGCAGGATACGAGCGGGTGTCGGCGATTCTGCCGCTGCACCTGGCAGTTCTCGTGAAGAAGTGGGACGAAGCAACGAGGAAGAAGTTGGGTGAGTTAACGCCAGGGGATGGGGGCACCGTCGCGGACTCAGACTCAGACTCGGACTGATCCATCAGAGCAGGCGGGGCTTGGTGCACGCCAGGCCAAAAAACCGCCCGCTAGATGTTGCGGTTGAACGTGTTTCGGTATATCGTATGAACCCGTGTATAATGCTCGAAGCGAAGCAGCATACGGGTGGCTACGATGACCGACCAAAACAACAGCATCAACAGCATCAAAGAGCGCGCAAAAAAGAAGCTCGAACGCGACATGGGTCCGGTGCTGCTGGCCGCTCTCAACGATCCCAAGACCGTCGAAATCATGCTCAACGCCGACGGCAAGCTCTGGCTTGAACGTCTCGGCGAGCCGATGCAGTGCATTGGCACGCTTCGCGTCGCGCAGGCGCAAGCCATCATCGAAACCATCGCGGGCTACCACGGCAAGGAAGTGACCCGCCAGAAACCCATCCTCGAGGGCGAGCTGCCGCTTGATGGCAGTCGCTTCGCCGGCCAGCTCCCGCCCATTGTGCCCGCACCGACCTTCGCCATTCGGAAGAAAGCCGTCGCCATCTTCACGCTCGATCAGTACGTCGAGCGCGGAATCATGACCGAGCAACAACGCCAGGCGATTGTTGAAGCGGTACGTGCTCACCGAAACATCCTCGTCATCGGCGGCACCGGCTCGGGCAAGACCACGCTGGTGAACGCCATCATCAACGAGATGGTGATTCAAGACCCGACCGAACGGGTTTTCATCATTGAGGACACCGGCGAAATCCAGTGCGCCGCCGAAAACTACGTCCAGTATCACACCACCATCGACGTAAATATGACGGCGCTGCTGAAAACCACCCTGCGCATGCGGCCCGACCGAATCTTGGTCGGCGAGGTGCGCGGTCCCGAGGCCCTTGATCTGTTGATGGCCTGGAACACCGGCCATGAAGGAGGTGCAGCCACCCTGCATGCCAACAACGCCAGAGCTGGATTGGATCGGCTTGCCATGCTCATCAGCATGCACCCCGATTCCCCGAAACCCATTGAACCGCTCATCGGCGAGGCGGTTCACGTGGTCGTTCACATCGCCCGAACATCCGAAGGCTCGCGGCGCATCCAGGAAATCCTCGAGGTGTCCGGGTATGCCAACGGCCAGTACATCACTAAAACCCTCTGATCTAGGAGCAAGTTCAATGCAAGCAACTCTTCCGCCGGCCTTCCGCCTGAACCTGTCCCGCAACGCCATGTTCTACCTGGGCCTGATTGCCCTCTTGGCGTTCTTCCTGCTGGCTCCCCAGCACGCTTTCGCATCCGAGGGCACTGGCGGTTCCCTGCCGTATGAAAGCTGGCTGACCAGCCTGCGCAACTCCGTCACCGGCCCGGTTGCCTTCACGCTGTCGATCGTCGGCATCGTGGTCGCCGGCGGCATCCTGATCTTCGGCGGCGAACTCAACGGCTTCTTCCGCACGCTGATTTTCATCGTTCTGGTCATGGCCTTGCTGGTCGGCGCACAGAACATGATGAGCACCTTCTTCGGTCGCGGCGCGGAAATCGCCGCCCTGACCGATGGCGCGCTGCACCAGGTCAAGGTCGCGGCGCTCCAGGTTGCCCAGCGCGGCACCTTCGCGGGGTAAGCCATGGCTCTTCGCGCGATCCCTATCCGTAGGGCCGGCAACCGCGAGAACCTGTTCATGGGCGGGGATCGTGAACTGGTGATGTTCTCGGGGTTGCTGGCCGGCGCGCTGATTTTCAGCGCCCAAGAACTCAGGGCAACGGTATTCGGCATCGCTTTGTGGTTCAGCGCGCTCTTCGCGCTGCGCCTCATGGCGAAGGCCGATCCGAAGCTGCGCCACGTGTACCTGCGGCACCGTCGGTACAAGCCGTACTACCCGGCGCGCAGCACGCCCTTCCGTGACAACCCGCCGAGTCAAGGGAAGCAATACAGATGATCGAAGCAATCTCAATTAGCATTGCTGTGCTCGGCGCGGTTCTGCTGCTCATCCTCTTTGCCCGCATCCGTGCGGTCGATGCCGAACTGAAACTGAAAAAGCATCGCTCCAAGGATGCGGGCCTGGCAGACTTGCTCAACTACGCCGCCGTGGTCGATGACGGCGTGATCGTTGGCAAGAACGGCTCATTCATGGCCGCCTGGCTGTACAAGGGGGATGACAACGCCAGCAGCACCGAGGAACAGCGGGAAATGGTGTCGTTCCGCATCAACCAGGCCCTGGCGGGTCTGGGGAACGGCTGGATGGTGCATGTCGATGCGGTGCGTCGGCCGGCACCGAACTACTCGGAGCGCAGCGTCTCGTCGTTCCCCGACCCCGTATGTGCAGCTATCGACGAAGAACGGCGGCGCTTCTTTGAAGGGCTCGGCACCATGTACGAGGGCTACTTCGTCCTGACCGTTACCTGGTTCCCGCCGGTACTGGCCCAGCGCAAGTTCGTCGAACTGATGTTCGATGACGATGCCGTGGCACCAGACCATACGTCCCGCACAATGGGCATCATCCAGCAATTCAAGCGCGAGATCACCAGCCTGGAATCGCGCCTGTCCTCGGCGGTCAGCTTGACGCGCCTTCGCGGGCAGAAGGTCATTCTCGAAGAGGGCAGGGAAGTTACCTATGACGACTTCCTGAGCTGGTTGCAGTTCTGCATTACCGGCATTCATCAACCGGTCATGCTGCCCAGCAATCCGATGTACCTGGACGCGCTCATCGGCGGACAAGAGCTGTGGGGTGGTGTGGTGCCCAGGATCGGCCGCAAGTTTATCCAGGTGGTCGCCATTGAAGGCTTCCCAATGGAATCCACCCCAGGGATTCTCTCGGCCCTGGCCGAGCTGCCGTGCGAATATCGCTGGTCGTCGCGGTTCATCTTCATGGATCAGCACGAATCCTTGAAGCACCTGGACAAGTTCCGCAAGAAGTGGCGCCAGAAGGTTCGCGGCTTCTTTGACCAGGTTTTCAACACCAACACCGGCCCGATCAACCAAGATGCCGCCTCCATGGTGGCCGACGCCGAGGCGGCCATCGCTGAAGTCAGCAGCGGCCTGGTCGCCGCCGGCTATTACACCAGCGTCGTCGTCCTGATGGATGAGGATCGGGATCGTCTGGCCGCCTCGGCGCTCCAGATCGAAAAGGCCATCAACCGCCTGGGCTTCGCGGCTCGCATTGAGACGATCAACACCCTGGACGCCTACCTGGGCAGTCTGCCGGGTCACGGCGTCGAGAATGTGCGCCGCCCGCTCATCAACACGATGAACCTTGCCGACCTGCTGCCGACAAGCTCTATCTGGACGGGCAGCCCGACCGCGCCGTGCCCGATGTATCCGCCGCTGTCGCCGGCGCTCATGCACTGCGTGACGGTCGGCTCCACGCCGTTCCGCCTGAACCTGCACGTGCGCGACCTGGGCCACACCTTCATGTTCGGCCCGACCGGCGCGGGCAAATCGACGCACCTGGGGATCATCGCCGCCCAGCTCCGCCGCTACGCCGGCATGTCGATTTTCGCCTTTGACAAGGGCATGTCGATGTATCCGCTCGCGGCCGCTATCCACGCGGCCACCAAGGGCAAAAGCGGTTTGCACTTCACGGTGGCCGCCGACGATGACCGCTTGGCTTTCTGCCCGCTCCAGTTCCTCGAAACGAAGGGAGATCGCGCCTGGGCGATGGAATGGATCGACACCATCCTGGCGTTGAACGGTGTCAACACCACGCCGGCGCAGCGCAACGAGATCGGCAAGGCGATCATGAGCATGCACGCTAGCGGTGCGCGCACGCTCTCCGAGTTCTCGGTGACGATCCAGGACGAGACAATCCGCGAAGCCATCAAGCAGTACACGGTGGACGGTTCAATGGGCCACCTGCTTGATGCCGAAGAGGACGGCCTGGCGTTGTCCGACTTCACGGTGTTCGAGATCGAAGAACTGATGAACCTCGGCGAGAAGTTCGCTCTTCCGGCGCTGCTCTACCTGTTCCGGCGCATTGAGTGCGCCCTGAAAGGCCAGCCTGCCGCGATTATCCTGGACGAAGCCTGGTTGATGCTGGGGCACCCGGCCTTCCGCGCCAAGATCAGGGAGTGGCTCAAGGTGCTGCGCAAGGCCAACTGCCTCGTGCTGATGGCTACGCAAAGCCTCTCCGATGCGGCCAACTCCGGCATCTTGGACGTGATCGTGGAATCGACCGCGACCAAGATTTTCCTGCCGAACGTCTATGCCCGCGACGAGGACACGGCGGCACTGTACCGCCGCATGGGTCTCAACGCGCGACAAATCGAAATCCTGGCGACCGCTGTTCCGAAGCGGCAGTACTACTACGTCTCCGAGAACGGCCGCCGCCTCTATGACCTCGCCTTGGGGCCGCTTGCTCTGGCCTTCGTCGGTGCATCTGACAAGGAATCGATTGCCACGATCAAGAACCTCGAGGCCAAGTTTGGCTACGACTGGGTGCAAGTATGGTTGTCCGCCCGTGGGCTGAATCTCAATGACTACCTGGAGGCCGCATGAGCATCGCCGATACCATCAAGGGCTTGATCTTCAAGAAGCCCGCCAAGAATGCCGAGCCGCATGATCCGCGCGGCTCACAAGAACCGCTCTCCGGCGGCCGACACGCGGGCGAAACCGAGAACCCCTACCTGACCGCCCGCCGCACGTGGAATGACCACGTTGGTAGCGTCGTGTCGCAACGCCAGACGTGGCAAGTGATCGGCATTCTGTCGCTGTTGATCGCGCTGGCCGCTGTCGGCGGGATGATCCACATCGGCAGCCAATCTAAGTTCATCCCCTACGTGGTGGAAGTGGACAAGCTGGGCCAGACCGGCGCCGCCGGCCCGGTGATGGCCGCCTCGAGGGCCGATCCTCGCGTCATCCATGCGGCCATTGCGGACTGGATGAACTGCGCCCGTATGGTGACACCCGACGTGGCCTTGCAGCGCAAGTGCGTTTTCAAGGTGTACTCGATGCTCGCGCCGAACGATCCGGCAACGCCAAAGATGAACGAGTGGATGAACGGTACGCCCGATTCCAACCCGTTCAAGCGCGCAGCGAAGGAAATGGTGTCCATTGAGATCAAGTCCGTGATCCAGCAGACGCCCGACACCTGGCAAGTCGAGTGGGTAGAAACCACCCGAGACCGGCAGGGAACGATGCGCGCTCAGCCGGTCACGTGGCGGGCGCTCGTGACCACCTACATCGCCGAAGTCACGCCGAACACCACAGATGAGCAGCTGCGCAACAACCCATTGAGCATTTACGTTCGCGATTTCTCTTGGTCGCGCATTCAATGATTCCAAGGAAGACCGCCATGAAGAAAACTCTCTCCGCTGTCGCTTTGATCTTGGGCGCTGCCGTGGTGGCACCCTCCCTAGCCCTGGCTGGCGGCGATGACATTGCTGACAAGTATTTCGGCAAGAACAACCCCACGCTGACCGCCCAAGAGCTCGAGGCGCTTGCCATCGCCAAGCGATGGGCAGCAGGCGAAGCCACCGGAATCAAGCCGGTGGCCGGAATGGGCGGTGCCATCAAGTTCGTGTACGGGGTACAGCAGCCGAGCATCGTTTGTGCGGTGCTCCAGGTGTGCGACGTGGCCTTGCAGCCGGGCGAGCAAGTGAACTCGATCAACCTGGGCGACACGGCCAGGTGGGTTGTCGACCCAGCCATCACCGGCACCGGCCCGACCGAAGTGCAGCACCTCATCATCAAGCCGATGGATGTGGGTCTGGAAACCAGCCTGGTCGTGACCACCAACCGCCGCACCTACCACTTCCGCCTGCGTTCGCACCGCACCGAGTACATGCCGCAAGTCTCGTTCGTATATCCCGAGGAAGCGCAAGCGAAGTGGGAAGCGATCCAGCGCCGCGAGCAGCAGCACCGCGCCGACAACACGCTGCCGACCACCGGCGAGTACCTGGGCAATCTCTCGTTCGATTACGACCTTTCTGGGTCGGCGAGCTGGAAGCCTGTGCGAGTTTACAACGATGGCCGCAAGACCATCATCGAAATGCCGAGCGAAATGCAGCAGACCGAAGCGCCCACGCTCTTGGTCGTGCGCAAAGAGGGCGGCCTGTTTACCGACGATGAAACCGTGATGGTGAATTACCGCGTGCAGGGCAATCGCTACATTGTGGACACGGTGTTTGATCGCGCCATTCTCATCGCCGGCGTCGGCAGCAGCCAAGACCGCGTAACTATCACTCGGAGGAAGTAACCATGCGCAAGATCTCTTCCGTTGCGCTGGTCGTTGTTGCCCTGGGCCTACTAGGCGGCTGCGCGACCACCGGCCAACACGGCAACTACGGCAACTTCATCCAGCTCGACACCATTGATCAGCAGCAGCTCGCCGCCGACGCCGTGCAGCAGCTCGCCACGCTCTACGCGCCGGCGCATACCTATCTGGAGCTGCAACAACCGACCCCTGACCCGTTCGGCCAAGCCCTGGTCAAGTCGCTGCGCGACAAGGGATATGCCGTCCTCGAGTACGCGCCGGCCAAGGCGGACGGCAAGGCCGCGCCGGCCGACAAGGCACAAGCTGATGCTGATGCGCCGCGCCTACCGCTTCGCTACGTACTTGATCAGGCCGGCGATTCGAACCTGTATCGCCTAACCCTGCAAGTGGGCAATCAATCCATCACCCGTCCGTACCTGGCGCAGAACGGCACGTTCGCGCCCGCTGGGTACTGGACGCGCAAGGAGTGACGCCATGACAGAAGCCGTTGATCAAATGGCCCCTGATGCATCTCCGGGTGAAATGTCCAAGAAGTTGGGCGTCCGCCGCGTCAACAACATGCCCATGTATATCCTTGGCGGCGTCATACTGTTGTTCCTCATCGTCATGGCCTTGGTCGCGGCGGATCGCGCGGCCAAGCAGAACGCGCCGGCGGATGGCCCAAAGGAAAAGGCCAGCAGCGCATCAATGTTCGCCAAAGAAATCGCTGGCGACTATAACGATAACGACGGACTTATTAAGCCGGCCAGCATGCCTAAGGTGCCGGACATGCCAACCGACTCGGTGCCGCTGGAGATCGCGCGCCCGGAAAATCCGGACGCGCCGCCGCCACCGCCGAACCTTGGTACGAACCTTGGCACCCCGCAGCCTGTAAATGACGAAGAAGCACAGCGCATTCGTATGGCAAAGCTGCAAATGTTCAGCGAGGCGGTGAAGGCGAAGACCTCTGTGCGCGTCGACGCGCCGCGTAGTAGAGGCTCGGCTCCAGGCGGCGCAGCTTATGCCGGCCCGCCGCAGACCCGCGAAGAAATGCTGAACCGCATCGCCGAATTGCGGCAGCAGGTTGAAGCCCAGCGCAGCACCGACCCGACCGCTGCCTATCAAGCGCGTCTCGCGCAAATTCGCAGTATGGGCCTCGGCGACAGCGCGGCGGGCGTGGGCGGCTTTGGTGGCGGCGGCGGTGCGCCGCAGCTTATGCAAATCTCGAACAGCGCCGGCAGCCGGAACAGCTTGGCACAATTCAGCCAGGGTAGTGAGGGCGACCGTTGGAAGCTTGATTCCAAGCCGGAACCGCCGCGTTCACCGTATGAGTTGCGCGCAGGTTTTGTCATTCCTGCCACACTGATTTCGGGCATCAACTCTGAACTTCCTGGTCAGATCATGGCCCAGGTCAGCCAAGACGTGTACGATACGCCTACCGGCAAATATCTGTTGATCCCGCAAGGCTCGCGCCTAGTCGGTGCATATTCGAGCGATGTAGCCTACGGCCAGGCGCGCGTCCTGGTGGCCTGGCAGCGCATCGTTTTCCCCGATGGCAAGGCTATGGACATTGGCGCGATGCCGGGCGCAGATGGTGCCGGTTATGCTGGCTTCAACGACAAGGTGAACAACCATTACTTCCGCTTGTTCGCTTCTGCGTTCCTCATGTCGGGCGTGACGGCGGGTATCACCCTGAGCCAAGATAACAGCAATGACAGAAACGGTGACAGGCAACGTGCATCCGACGCCATGAGCGAGGCGGTAGGCCAGCAGCTCGGCCAAGCGACCGCGCAGCTGATTGCAAAAAATCTGAACATCGCTCCCACCCTGGAAATCCGCCCTGGTTATCGCTTCAACGTGATTGTGACCAAGGACATGACGTTCTCAAAACCCTACCGCGCATTTGATTACTGACGCCAAGGAGAAAACCATGAAGCGGAAGTTTTTAGCCGGTGCCCTTGTTGTTGCCCTTTCGGGCACGGCGATGGTCACGCCTGTGCGCGCCGGAGGCATCCCCGTCATTGATACCTCAAACCTGGCGCAAACGGTTGTCACGGCAACCGAGGCGGTGGCCCAGACGCTCAAACAAATTGAGCAGTATCAGACCCAGCTTCAGCAGTATGAAAACCAGCTCCAGAATACGATGCTTCCGGACACGTATATCTGGGATCAGGCTCAAGTCACCATCAACAACCTGCTGAACGCGGTCAACACGCTGGACTACTACAAACAGCAGGCCGGCAGTCTCGACGCCTACCTGGGCCAGTTCCAAGACGTGAACTATTACGAGTCCTCGCCTTGCTTCTCTTCGGCTGGCTGCTCGGATGCCGAATGGACGGCCACTGTGAAGGACAAACAGCAGCTCGCCAGCGAGTCGCAAAAGAAGGCCAACGATGCGATTTTCCGTGGACTTGATCAGCAGCAGACCAACCTTCGCAACGATGCCGCGCAATTGCAGCGCCTCCAGGCCGCCGCACAAGGTGCGACCGGCCAGATGCAGGCCATCAGCTTCGCCAACCAGCTCGCCAGCCAGCAGGCCAACCAGCTTTTGCAAATCCGTGGTCTGTTGATCGCGCAGCATAACGCCGTGGCGACTCGGATGCAGACCCAGGCCGACAAGGAAGCGCGGGAAGCCGCCGCCGCGGCGCAGCTTCGCCAGGGCAGTTTCCGGCCCAGCCCGGCGCGCACTTGGTAAGGGGGTGCCATGAAAGCAATCAAGGCTCTGTCCTTAGCCTCGGCCGCCCTGGTGGCGGCCTTGGTCACCGGCTGCGACAACCAGTCGGCTACGTCCGCTATGCCGGAAGTCAATGATGAGAACTGCAAGCCCGAGAACATCGCCAAAATCGGCGACAAGGGCACCCAGCAGGCTTTCTCGTCGCTGTGCTTGCGTCGTAGCGGTGACTTCAAACCTAGCCCTAAGCGCGAATGGTGAGGTGCTGACAATGAGAATGCCAGCCAACCTGAAAATCCTCGCTCTGCCGTTATTAGTCTGGCTGGCGTTCTTCGCGGTCGATGCCAATGCGGCCATCGACAACGCCGGCGTTTTCGATAGCGTTCTGGATCGTTACTACGCTGCAGCAAGCGGCTGGGCCTCGACTATCACTAATGCCGCGTCCTGGCTCTTCTGGACGTTGGTGGTGATTTCGATGGTCTGGACATTTGGCATGATGGCCTTACGCAAGGCCGATATTGGCGAGTTCTTCGCTGAGTTCATCCGCTTCACCATCTTCACCGGGTTCTTCTGGTGGCTCCTGATCAACGGGCCTAACTTCGCCTCGTCCATCTATTCGTCGCTGCGGCAGCTTGCCGGCAACGCGACCGGTCTGGGGCAAGCTCTATCACCTTCAAGCATCGTGGATGTGGGCTTTGTAATCTTTGACAAGGTGCTGGATCAGTCTTCGGTCTGGTCGCCAGTGGATAGCATGGCCGGCATTCTCATGGCCGTGGCAATCCTGGTCATCCTGGCCCTGGTCGGCGTGAATATGCTCCTGCTGCTCGCCTCGGCCTGGGTGCTCGCCTACGGCGGCGTATTTTTCCTCGGATTCGGCGGTTCGCGTTGGACGTCCGACATGGCGATCAACTACTACAAGACCGTGCTGGGGGTCGCCGCGCAGCTCTTTGCAATGGTGCTACTGGTCGGCATCGGTAAGACCTTCCTGGATAACTATTACGCGCGTATGAGTAGCGGCATCAGCCTCAAGGAAATGGGTGTGATGCTAATCGTCGCCATCATCCTCCTGGCGTTGGTCAATAAGATTCCGGGCCTCATCGCCGGGATCATTACCGGTGCGAGTATAGGCGGTGCTGGTATCGGCAACTTCGGCTCAGGCGCGGCCCTCGGTGCCGCAGGCATGGCCGGCGCGGCAGTAACGACCGCGGGTGCAGCCCTGGCGGCAGGCGCAGCCTCGGCCGCCGGCGGTGCGTCGGCTCTCATGGCCGCGTTCTCGCAGGCCCGCGAAAACGTATCTGCCGGTACAGACATCATGTCCTCATTCTCTGGCGTCAGCTCTGTCTCTGGCGGCAGCTCTGGCGGTGGCTTTGGCTCCAGTGGTAGCGGTGCCGCCAGCACTGGCAGCACGCCGTTCGCGCAAGCGGCCGGCTTTGGTAGCGGTGCCGCCTCTGGCTTTAGTGGTGGCACCGGATCGAACGATGTCGGCTCTGGCTCTAGTGGCGGCAAGGGCGATGCCGGCCGCGCCAAGGCCGAGCCGAAACCAAGCGGGGCGTCCCAGCAAGGCAGCGCTGCACCTGGCAGCACCGCCGGCACCGGCCTCCTGGCGTCCGCCGCATCGGCCCTAGGCACTGCCGGCCGGATCGCAGCCGACGCCGGCGCGAACCTAGCTAAAGGCACCGCAGACGTTGCCAAGGCCAAAGCCGCAAGTCTTCGTGATGCCGCCATTGATCGTATCGCCGACACCACCGGCGGAAAGATTGCTGCCGCAATCAAGGCGCAGGGCATCGGCGGTGCCGATCAGATCGACACCCCGGCCCAGCCCGCGCCGACATTTGGCGGCGATAGCCTGGCAGCGGCTTCCCGCGAAGCCGCGTTCGCTAACAAAAACAAAGATGACGACAACGGCGACACGGCGCAGGAAATCGCCAAACGGTTTAAGGAGAAGGCAGCCCGCGACCGTGAGCTTTCCCGTGCAAGGGAAAGGTAATTTCAACTAAGGAGATGAAAATCATGAAGAAGAAACTTTCCGTAACTGCCTTGATGGTGGCCCTCGGTTCGACCGCCGGCCCGGCCAGCGCGCAAGACATACTGACCGGCGACACCCGCCTGGCTTGCGAGGCGATCCTTTGCTTGTCCTCTGGCACCCGGCCAAGCGAGTGCTCGCCATCGCTTTCGCGGTACTTCGGCATCCAGAAGCGCACCTGGTCGGACACGGTACGCGCCCGCCTCAACTTCCTGAACCTGTGCCCGGTGTCGAATCAGACGCCGGAAATGACCTCGCTCGTGTCGGCCATCTCACGCGGTGCTGGCCGGTGTGATGCGCAATCCCTTAACTCGACGCTACGCATGTGGCGCGGTTTGGATGACGGCTACACCATCATCAGCGACAACATGCCCGACTATTGCGCGGCATACACCGGCCACGCTTACACCGACTTCGATAGCAGCGGTACGCTGCCGCGTTATGTCGGAACGCCAGAAAAGGGCGGGTATTGGGTCGAAGCGCGGGACTATGACCGCGCGCTGGCCGAGTACAACGAGCGCCTGCGCCGTGAGAGCATGTACAACAGCTACGGATTAGGGGGAGGAGGATAACAGGCATGCCGTTCTTCATTGCCGACCTACCGCCGCAGCTTCATGAGCGCGTTGTCTGCTCAATCTCTGCCGCCGTTAAGTACGAAGTACCGGCCAACATCGTGTTGGCCGTCGCGGAGAAAGAAGGCGGAAAGCCAGGCCAGTGGGTGCGCAACTCGAACGGCACGCATGACGTTGGCCCGATGCAGTTCAACACGGCGTATTTACGTGACCTGGCCCGCTACGGCATCACGGCCGAGCATGTAGCTGCAGCCGGGTGCTATCCCTATGACCTCGCCGCCTGGCGGTTGCGAATGCACATTCGCAACGACAAGGGCGATCTCTGGACAAAGGTCGCGAATTACCACTCAAGGACGCCGCAGTACAACGCCGTGTATCGGGCCGATTTGATGCGGCGAGCTTCCAAGTGGGCCGATTGGCTGGAGGCCCGGTTTGTCACGCTAGACGTGACGAAGGCCGACGCCACACCATCAAGGCCAGTTCAGCCCGTTCCGGCGGCGACAGCGGCCCAGCAAGCAACAACTCCCCAGCAGCCAGCCCATGCCGCTGCGCCTTCCAGGAACGTGCAGATGGCCGGTTACGTGCCGCGCGCGGTGTATTTCAACCCATCAGGGTCGCCGGAGTAGGGCCGTTCCGAATTTTTGTGCAGTGCCCATATCCTTTTCACCTGGGATAGGCTGCACCCGGCCAGCCTGGCCGTCTCAGGGATACTGTGGCCGGCGGTGCGCAGCGCAACGATGCGCTCATGCACCTTCGTGTTTGCCTTGCGGCCGGTGTAGCGGCCGCTACGCTTCGCCAGTTCGACACCTTGCCGCTGCCGCTCGCGGCGATCCTCATAGTCGTCGCGGGCCATCTGTAGGGCCAACTTCAAAAGCATGTCTTGGACAGATTCCAGGACGATCTTGGCGACGCCCTGGGCCTCGGCAGCCAGGTCGGATAGATCGACTACGCCAGGGACAGCGAGGCGTGCGCCCTGCGCGCGGATCGACGCCACCAGACGCTCAGCCTCGGGCAAGGGTAGGCGGCTGATGCGGTCGATCTTCTCGGCAATGACCACCTCGCCCGGTTGCAGGTCGCCGATCATGCGCAGCAGCTCGGGCCGGTCAGCGCGTGCGCCGGATGCCTTCTCCCGGTAGATGCCGGCGACGTAGTAGCCGGCGGCCCGGGCGCTGTCCACAATGGCCGATTGTCTGGTCAGATCTTGCTCGTCTGTGCTCACGCGCATGTAGATGCGCGCAACCTTGAGGCCGCCCGATGCAGGCTCTTTGCTGCTCATGGCATGGGTTCTTTCGGTCAATTTAGGTATAGGTAAATTGTCCGATCATGTTACCACCGGCCAAGAAAGCTGTCGAGCAACTTTATTTGTCCGTAGTAATGTTGGCCGCCCTAAATGGCCTGGTTATCCTCCAACAAGGTCCGCAGCCGCAAAAAAACCGCCTCGGGGAGCCGAGGCGGCAAAGATCGCGCACGTTCTTGAGAGCAGGATCGTCCAGAAGGTTCAGCCGATGCGTGCCACGCGCCGCGGCCGCCGTTCAAGCTGCTGCTGTTTCTCAACCTGCTTCTGTTCCTGGCGTCGTTGTTGCTCTTCGCGCACCTGGCTAACGGCTGCATCAAGCTGCCGGCGCACGCCCTCAAGGCCGAGCTCGCTCTTGTGGGCCAGGTCATTGAAGTCGGTGTGCTGTTTCATCCTGGACAAGGCAGCCACCTGGGCTTCGCTCAACATCGACGCCTTGAGCTTGTCGGCCTCTCCATCAGCCAGCTTGACCTTGCCAGCAGCAGCGTCGGCGAGGCGTTGCTCGGCCTGCAGGTGGGTCTTGTAGCTCTTGGGCGTGATAGGCGGCAGCTCGGGGGGATAGGTGTTCTCACCCGGCGCGAAGATCGGGAAGATCGCCTTGCCACCCACCGCCGCGGCCGCCGCCTCGGCCTTCGCCCGGCCAGGGTTGTTGCCGTGAGTCATGACCAGGTGCCGGTCGTCGTCGCCGGCGATGATGACCGGCTTATCTGGGAACTTGGCGTGCAGCGCCTTCGCCACGGCCTCGAGGTTGCCGCTATCGAAAGCGGCGACGGTGGCATGGCCCACGGCTTCGGCCACCTGGGCGGCCGTCGCGTAGCCCTCGGAGATCACCAGCACCGGTGCCGCCGCTAGGGCCTCCATGCCGCCGATCGGATGGAAGCAACCTTCCTTCTTCGAGTCCTTGGCGAAACGCTTGGTGCCATCCTCGTGGATGTACTGCATCGTCCACTGCTTGCCGGACGCATCATAGGCTGGGATATAGGTTTTCTGGCCCTCACGGTCAGTGAAAACGCCCGCGTGGGCCTTGATGCCCTTGGCCCGAAGGTACGGAGTCGGCTGCTCAATGGGCACCAGGTCGGCCATCTGGCGGCCGACACGCTGCGCCGTGGCCTCATGGGCGCGTGCCTGCTCGGCCGCCCGCTGGGCCATCTTCTCGGCCGCTTCGGCCTGGAGCCGTGCCTTCTCCTGTTCGCTGAGGGAGTAACCCTTGCTCTTCCATTTGATATCTGCGCCGGTCTTGTTGTTGATGATCCGGCCGGCTGGGTGGCCGTCCAGATGACCAACATAGAAGCCATCGAGCGCGCCTTTCTTACCCCCTTCGACCGGCACCCGGTGCTTCTTTCCGTCCATGATGGGATGCTCGCCCTGGACCAGAAGGCCCGCGCTGCGCATGGCTTCAGCGAACTCTTCTCTTGGCGTCATGGCTGGTGCCTGCTGTGCAGGCACGTTCTCAGGCAGCCAGCGAGCCAGCTTTTCCATGTCGCCCTTCGGGCCAACATACCAGGACTTGGCCGTCTTGTCCCAGAGGGCACCCGCAGCCTTGGCCTGCTGACGCTGTTCGTAGGGCACGGCGAGATATACACGCGCCGTGCGGGTGTTCTCTTGGGTGGCTGCACCATTCTGGACAGCCGGTGCCCATTTGGCGAAGGGCGCAGGGTCTACGCCAGGGGGGATGTACCAGGACTGCTGCCAACGGTCCCACCGAGCACCCAAAGCCTTGGCCTCGTCCTTCTCCTTGAACGGAACGCTGATGTATTGCCTTTCACCCTTCTGGGTAGCCTGGGCCTGCTGCTGGCCTAGCTCCGGCGCAGGCACCGCGTCGGGGAACTTCTCCACCAGGTCGGGGTATTCGGCCAACACCGCCGCCGGCGGGAAGCTGCTGCCCGGCAGGTTCGCGCTGCGGCTCTCGGGCGTGTTGAGATACAGGGCGTTATTCACCGCGCCGCGATGCACGTCCGCGATGGCTTCCTCGGCCGTGGCGGCATCGGAGAAGGCCGAATAGTCGCCGTGCCTCACTTCCCACTTCCGGCCGTGGTTCGTCAATTCCTGCGCGGTCGCCTGGCCGGCGAACTGCGCCAGGGTCAATTCGTGCGGCTGTTGCTGCGCCTTCTGATCGTGATCGTTGCGTATCCGAGCTTCATCGGCATGCTGCTCGGCCTTCAGATTGGGGGTCATGTTTGCCTCCATGTCAGCAACGGCCGTGCGTTGTTGGTAGAGCTGTTCGGCCTTCTCGACAAACGCCTGTGCAAGTCCTTTGCGCTCATCCGGGTCGATGTCGAACACAGCCGACAGGCGATTGTGGGCGACTTCATAGAACCGCTCGGGATCGTGGCCGGTGACATCGCCGACAGTGAAAAGCGCGCGATTCCGAAGAGCTTGGCTCACATCCGGGTTGTTCAGCAACTCATCAATGTCCACGGCCAGCGCCTTGACTACGGCCGCCTCCTCTTTCGCTTGGTCAAAGGTGGTGGCCCTCAACACCGTGAAGGAACGCTCTCCTCCCGTTTGGCCTAAATAGAAAAACACGCCATCAGTGGTCTTGGCGATGCCCTGCCAATCCTTGGGCATAATCTCGCCGGTGTCCCAGTGGCGCAGCTCGTTTCTGAAAAGGAAGGCTTCCGGATGCTGCTCCTGAACCTGCTGCTGCTCCTGAACCTGCTGCTGCTCGAACGCCATCACATAGTCGTGAATCTTCTCGGCGTCAGCCGCAGCTCGGAAAACCTCCATCGGCTCATCTTGCAGCACCTTGATCCAGGACGCGACATAGGCGGCGTGCTGGCCCGGATCATGGCCGATGCCCAGCTCATCGCCGAGGATCATGGAAGCGATCTCGGCGCGCAGCTCTTCCTTGGCGTAAGCCTCGCTCCCGAACGGGTTTGCCAGGTCGCGGTTAAGCCGCGAAGGATGCCCTGTCCAGTGGCCCAGCTCATGTAGGGCTGTCGCGTAGTAGCGGTCGGCGCTGGCGAACTGGCCACGCTCTGGCAGTGTGATGCTGTCGGTCGAAAGTCGATAGAAAGCCTGATCACCATGCACGTGCGTGATCTTCGCGCCAGAGGCTTTCAGGATGCGTTCGGCGCGCTCGATAGCATTCCAGGTCTGTTCCTTTGGCGGGGTAAGCGGGGGCAGGCCGTCGATCTGCTCGGCATTGAACACCGTCGCAAAGAACACGCGCGGCCGTTCGAGCATGACGGTTTCCTTGACGGGCTTGCCATTCTCATCAAGGACAGGCCGGCCGTTTTCGTCAAGCTTGTTCTGTTCCTCGCTGAACTTCCAGTATTGGACGAGCGTGCCCTTCTCGCCTCGTCGCACTTGAGCGCCCACGGCGGCAGCCTGTTTGTAGGTCATCCAACGGCTATCACTACGGCCTTGGGCCATTAGGTGAATGGCGTTGATGCCCCTGTACCGCTTGCCGGTGGTCGGGTTGAAAGGCAGGTAGGCGTTGGGTTGTCCAGGCTCCCATGGCCTTTGCCACGGTGCGGTGCCGGACTTGAGCTGTTCGATCAGCTTTTCGGCCACGACTTGATGAAATGGTTTTTTCGGCTCCATGTTTTCATCCCTTCTGAATAGCTCGTTGATCTGAGGAAAGGTCTGCTGCGTCCGTGAGCGGTCATGTAGGCCCTGGGCGACCATGCACGCGATAGCGTGCAGGTCTTCGTCTCTCATGGATTGGTCGTTGTCGGCACCGGCTCTTCACCGTCGCCCAGCTCGGCCAGGTCGTCGATACTCTCGGCGGCATCCTGTTCGGAAAGCGCATCCTCCACGAAGGCACCGGCCAGCTCGGCCTCGTCGGGATCAAACTCGACCTCAACCCCCGGCGTCATCGCATCAATCATCTTCTCGCGCAGTACATCAAGGGCTTCGCGGGCCTCGAGGGCCTCGGTGTTGTCTTCAATCGGCGCAGCCAGGGCATCGGCGATGGCCGCGGTGTGGGTGGTTTGCTCGGTCATGGTGCTCTCCTTCGCTGGTGGTTAATCGGAAACGGGGCCTTTGCGTCCCTTGCTGTAGTCGGGCCGGCCTTTGATGTCGGGATAGGTCTGCTTGCAGGTGGGGAAGTTGCTGCACCCCCACCAGAATTGTCCTTTCTTCTTGCCAGGGCGGCGGGAAAGACCGCTGCCGCAAGCCATGCACTTATGCAGGGACGAAACCGGGGCAACCTCCTTGCCGCCGGCGATGGTCACGGCTCCGCTGTTGGCCTTCGCCACCTGCTCGCGGATGAAAGCTTCTTGCTTGGCGATGAAGGCATCAAGGGAGGTGGTGCCTTGTTCAATGCCCTTCAACATGCGTTCATAGAGCGCCGTGAGCACCGGACTTTTCACGACTTCAGGCAGCGCGTCGATGACGCTGCGGCCGAGTGTCGTGCTGATGATCTGCTTGCCCTTGACGGCCAGGAACTCGCGCCGTTTCAGCTCGGAAATGATCGAGGCGCGGGTGGCAGACGTGCCGATGCCGTCACCATCGCGCAGCATCTTCTTGTGCTCCGGGTCGCTCACGAACTTGTGGATGTTCTCCATCGCCCGAATCAGCGTGCCCTCGGTGAAGCGCGCCGGCGGCTTCGTCTTGGCGTCCTTCCGGGTAGCGTCCGCACAGGTCACGGCGTCACCCTGGGCCATCGGTGGCAGGGGCTGAACGCCGCTGTCTTCATCCTCGCCCTTCTCCGCTTCCTCGTCATCCTGGCTGTACACGTCGCGCCAGCCGTTGCGCGTCACAACCTTGCCGCTAGCGGAGAAGTTTTCGCCGGCGATCTCCACGCCCACGGTGGTCTGCATGTACTCGTGCACCGGGTAGAACTGCGCCAGGTACGCGCGCACGATCAAGTCATAGATGTTGCGCTCGCGCTCGTTGAGGCCGTCCTTGCTGCCCTTCTCCATCGTTGGTACGATGCCGTGGTGCGCGGTGATCTTTGAATCGTCCCACGTCTTGGACTTGATGCGAGGATCGGCCGCATCGACCAAGGCGGCCAGCTCGGGGTTGACGTGCTTGATTGCCTCGAGCACGCGCGGCGCGTCGGCGTGCTGCGATTCCGGCAGGTAGGCGCAGTCGGTACGCGGGTACGAGGTAAGTTTGTGCGTCTCGTAGAGCGCCTGGCAAGCATTCAGCACGTCCTCGGCGCTGTAGCCGAACTTGGCCGAGGCTAGGGCGGTAATGTCGGACAACGAGAAGACCAGCGGCTGGTTCTGCTTCTTGGCTTCCTGCTTGTAGGTGGCAATGGTTCCAGGATGGCCTTTCACAGCCGCCACTATGGCATCGGCCACAGCGGTATCGACAAGACGGCCCTCGCTATCAAGGCCGGCTTGATCCTCCTTGGCCTTCCAGACGGCGGAAAAGCTGCCGTTAGGGTGCTGGATGATGGCCTTAATGGTGTGGTACGGCACGGGCTTGAACGCTTCAATTTCGCGGTCGCGAGCGACCACCAGGGCCAGAGTTGGCGTCTGCACCCGTCCCACGGTCAGCAGGGCGCGGGAACCGCCGCGCTGTGCGCGCAGGGTGTATGCCCGGCTGAGATTCATGCCGATCAGCCAATCAGCCCGCTGCCGGCCTCGGGCCGCATCGGCCCAGCCTGCATACGCGCTGTTGTCCTTCAAGTCGGCCAAGCCGCGCCGGACGGAAACCGAGTCCTGAGCCGACACCCAGAAACGTCGCACCGGCTTGGTGTTGTGGAAGTACTCCAGCACTTCATCAACCAGCAATTGCCCTTCACGGTCGGGATCGCCCGCGTTGACGATCTCGGTGGCTTCCTTGAGTAGCTTGCCAATCACGGCTAGCTGCTTCTTCGCGTCTTCCTTCGGTTTGAGAATCCAGGTCTGCGGGATGATGGGCAGCTCATCGACGCGCCAAACCTTACGGCCAGACTGGCCGCGCGGCACGTCATCAGGTGTGTACTCGTCCGGATCGGCTTGTTCGAGCATGTGACCAAAGCACCAGGTCACTTTGTCGCGGCCGCATTCGATGTAGCCGTCACCTCTGCCGGTAGCTCCCAGCTCAGCGGCAATCGCCTTGGCGACTGACGGCTTTTCCGCAATGAAAAGGCGCATAGTGGTTTCTCCTACCAGGTAATAACCGGACGCAGCACGGTCTTGATTTGCGAGCGCTGGATAGGGCCGAAGTACCGCCCATCGAAGGACGTGGCGCTCACGTCTGACATGAGCAGCACCTCCGCCTCACCGAGGATGTAGTCGTCGGATTGATAGCGCGGCAACGGCCGGCCGACTTTGTCGGCCTGGAGCGGTGCGCTGTAGGGCAACAGCTCGCCATTGACACGCACGCCGTCATCGGCGATGGTCACGGCATCGCCTTTAGCCGCTAAAACCCGCTTCATCATGTAGCCGTAACCGCCCTCGCAGAATCCAGCCCCGATGTAGCCGCGTTCCTTGGCTTCATCGAATACGTCTGCTGGCGGCGGGCAAAACAGCACATAGGCTCCCTTCTCCACCGGCGCATCGCTGGCCCAGTACAGGCCGACCGGAATGCTCTTGGTGGTGTTGATCCGGGCACCGGCGGCGTAGCCGCCGGCGGCCAACGCCAGGGTGGTAATGCCGGCACCTGCGATGCCTGCCGCGAGGCGCTTCAGAATGCGGTTCATAACGTGATGCCCTCCCCTTCTTCCGCGGGCAGCAGGCGGTCGCTGACCTTTGGCGCAGCGATTGAGGCCCGCGCCCTGAAAACCGGGTCTTTGAAGTACAGGGGCTGCTTACCGTAGATCGCTGGATAGCCTGCGACGTAAATCACCATGTCGCCGGCTTCCTCAATTTCGCCCTTCTCGTTCTTCTTCGGGCCAGGCATCCGCAAGCACTCATCAGGGGTGAGCAAGGGCCGCTGCACTTCCTGGAAGGTACGCGATACCTGGCCTAGCATCGCGGCCGTGCGCCTGCCGCTGGTCGTGATTTGTTCTTTGACGATGGTGGTCTGGCCGCTCAGCCGCGAAAGGTGTTCGGCAGTCTCGACGCGGTTTGGCGGGTAGGCGTTCTGAACGTGGCAGTTACTGGTTATCGTCTCGTCGGGGCCGTAGCCGGTTTCGCGGCTCTTGAGCTGGTTAATGTCCTGACAAATCAGATAGCACTTGATGCCGTAGCCGGCCACGAAAGCCAGCGATTCTTGTAGTATTTCCAGCTTCCCGAGGCTTGGGAACTCATCCAGCAGCATCAATAGACGGTGCTTGTAATGCGCGACCGGCCGGCCGTTCTCAAACTCCATTTTGTCGGCCAACAAGCGCACGATCATGTTCACCATGATTCGCACCAGCGGGCGCAGGCGCGCCTTATCGTTGGGCTGGGTGACGATGTACAGGCTTACCGGGTCTTCCTCGTGCATCAATTGCTTGATGTGGAAGTCGGAGCGGCTGACACTTCGCGCCACTACGGGATCACGGTAAAGGGCTAGATAGGATTTAGCGGTAGAAAGAACGGAGCCGGCTTCTTCCTCCGGTCTATCCATCATGTCGCGTGCGGCTGTACCAACGGCTGGATGGTTGCGGCCATCGACGTGGCTGTAGGTTGCCATTTCCTTCCAAAGCTCGTCAATGTTGCGGTTCGGATCGGACAGCATGGCATCAACCAATGGCAGCGTAGCCCTGCCGCCCTCGGCGCGGGCTTTGTAGAGCGCATGTAGGATCACGCCGACCAGGAGCGCGAACGCGGTTTTTTGCCAGTGGGAATCCATGCCCTTACCGTCTGGGTCAACAATCAGGGTGGCAAGGTTTTGTACGTCACCCACCTCGTATTCGGTGCCAAGGCGGATTTCATCAAGCGGGTTCCAGCACACGCCGCCGGCGGTACTGGCCGGCTCGAAGCGCAGCACCTTGTTCTTGGCGTGATTCTTCCGCCAGCCGGCGGTCAAGGCCCACAGCTCGCCCTTCAGGTCGGTAATGACGCAACTTTCTGCCCACGACAACAGCGTGGGCACCACCAAGCCGACCCCCTTACCAGAGCGCGTCGGGGCATATGTCAGTACATGCTCGGGGCCGTTGTGCCGCAGGTAGTAAAACGTGCCGTCCTTGTCCTGCCAGCCGCCCACGTAGACGCCGCCGGCCGTGGGCGCGGCTTTGCCGGTTACTATCTCCAGAATCGTGCGCGGGCGCGGCAACAGGCCGGCAGCCTGAATGTCCTTCTTCTCGGCCCACCTGGCCGAGCCGTGCAGGTATTCGTTCGCCTTCGCGCTGTTCGACGTGACAACTTTCGCCACGGCGACACCCAGCAGGCCCAAGGTCGAAGCCAGCATGCCGATGCTGCCGGCCTTCATGATCTCGTCCGGGTACTGGCTGTACCACTTGTACGTCCAATGCAAGATTGACCAGGGCGCATACATGTGCCCTACATTCGGGCCAAGGCTGGCGTGATAGGCGAACGTGTGAGCGAAGAATTGAGTCGCGGCCTGAAGGCCACCGACCAGGGACAAGGCTCCAAGCGTTGGCAGCAGCTTTTTTCTCTTCGGTGCTCCCGCGCGAATTTGCGGCCCGACCGCGTTGTTCATCTTGATCTTCATCTGCTCCTTCCTTTCGACGTTTTGATGGAGCCTCTCGCGGTGATTGAGACGGCATCGCCAACGGCAATGCGCTTCAACCGCCGGGCCGTAGCCTCGTCAATGGGCATGACCATGATTTCTTCACCGCGCTTCAAGAGCGCCAGCGTCTCGCCATCGACATTCCTGATTCCCTGGAAAGTGAGGGCACCATCACCAGTAGTATATCTGGAATGCTTCGGTATATCGAAACCTTTTAGACGCTTTTCCTCGCGTTCCGCGATGTACTTGTCCGCTGCAGCAAGGCCGGGCGAAGCCTGATCTAGCTCTGTTCCTGGCCTAGAAACTCCCCATCGCAGTGCGTTATCTGGTTGGGTTCCTTGCTGCTCCAGGTGATGAGGAACATCACGCGGCAATAGCACTTCACTTCCGCCGGCGATGCGAACCACACCGAGTTCGGACAGTGCTCGCAAACGGTGCTGGCTTTGGGGCGGCGGGACTCGTCCAATGCGTCCAACGTCGGGCTTCCGGTGGACGGTGGCGGCGGGGCCGCCACGTTCGTCGCCTGCCCAGGCGACGGTTGGGGTTCCGGTAGCGTGCTGGTCGGCAGCGGTTCGTTGTCCAAGGCGGCCAGCGCCGCGTCCAGCTCGTCCTCGATGCTCGGTTCGCTCATGGGTGTTCTCCTTGGTTAAAAGCGGGGTGTTCTCCTTGGTTAAAAGCGCCTGCCGCCGGCTTTCCATGGCCGGATCGGCGAAGGTGATGGGTAACTGCGAATCAACGGCCGCGCGGATGATGCGCGCTTTGAACTCCACCGATCCGTTGACGGTGATGCGGTTGCCGTAGCGTTGCATCGCCAGGCGCAGCGCCTCTTGCAAGCCCTCATGTGTGGCCTCGCGGGAGACTTGGAGCCGGTCTCCGTCATCGCGGACGGCTGAACGGCCGGCCCGAAAGATGATCGTTCCCTTCTTCGTGATGTTGTCCACGGCCGGTGCGTAGCCGGGTTGTGGGGCGTAGCCGGGCTGTGCCTGACCCTCGCCCTTGATCGTGTTCCCCTTGAGACCCGTTCGCTCGCGGGCACGGAGCGCCTCGAGGGCCTCGGTGTTGCCGTGCAGCGCCTCCTTCTTGAGCCAATCGGCCCATGTGCGTCGACTGTGCTGCGCATAGATCGCCGAGCGCTCCTTCTGGAACTGCTTGTTGATGGCCTGGATTTCAGCGCGAAGGGCCTTGCTGGCCTGTGCGTACAGCAGCTTCTTGTTTAGCCGTCCGCCGCCGATGGCCTTGATCGTGGCCCGCCGCAAGCGATTCGACCGCTTGGCGGCCTCTATCAAGCGATCCTTGCGTCTTCGCGCTTGGTCAAGCGCCTGCGCACGGGCAGCTGTAAGGTTCTGTTGCTCGGCCTTGTACTTCGCGTACAGCTCGACGGTATTGACGCGAAGGCGGATCGGCTCCTTGCGGTACTGCCGCTTCGCGGCGGTTTGCGCTTTCTGTTCGGGCGAAGGCTCGAATGGGCCAAGCCGCGCCTCCAGGCTCGGCTTGGAAAGGTCGCGGGCTACTGTGCTTGCCTTGACCATCGTTCCGTCGCCCGCTTCGATCACAAAGCCATTGGCTCGGATGCGCAGCTCTAGGCCGTTGTCGCGCATGACCTGGTGCAGCTCTTGCCAGGATTGCGCGCCCTTGATCTCGTTCAGGCACTCGCGGCGAATCCATCCCACCAGGCTTTCGACGCCGGCATGGTGCTCCATGTCGGCAGCACGCCCCTCGGACAGCGTGCGCTTGCTGATGTGGTTCACCACTTGAAGGCCATACTCTTTCTCGAGCTTGGCCGCGATCTCCCCCATCGTCCGATACGCCTGGAAAGGCTCGTGCATCGTGTTGCGGATGGGGTGAATCTTGTTGATGGCGATGTGAATGTGCAGGTGGTCAGTGTCGTGGTGGACGGCACTAATGCGCTGATGTTCGGCATACCCGAGGGCAGCGCACACCCGATCCTCAATCTGCCTCAGCACCTCCGCCGGCGGGTTTTCGCCTGGCGGGAAGCTGATGAGCAAGTGATAGGTCTTGTCGCCAGTCGCCCGTGTGTTTCCGTGCTGAGTTGCCAGCACCTCTGTGATGGCATCTTCGACCGTAACCGCGTGGCAATTCGTAAGGCGAATCTCGCCGAGCCGGTGTTCCTTGCTCTGCTCATCGGTGATGTAGTCCGCCAGCTCGGCAAAGTCGGACTTGCCGAGCGAACGCATCGGGACGTGCTTCACGATCATGGCCGCACCCTTGGCGTTTTAGCGGCTAAAGCGCTCACGGCTCCGCCCTTGGCCGAACCACGCCCTTCATGATCCGGCTCATTTCATCTTGGGTGGCCTCGATCCGGGCCAACAGGGCAAGGATCGTGGCGGTGCCTACTCTTGCCACTCGCACGTCGTCGGTCAGCCAAAGCTTGAGCAGGCCGCCGAGGCGACCGAGGTCGCCATTCACGCGAACCAGCTCACGGACGTGGTGGTAGTCCATGACGCCCTTGATCTGATAGCCCATGCCAACCTCGCGCAGATAGCGCGCCACACTGAGGCCAGCCCTCTTTGCGTTCGCCTCGATCTCGTCTTTCTCTTCGGGGAACACCGGCACCCGCAGGTGCTGCCGCCGCCGGCGGCCCTGTTCCTTCTCGTCGTTCTCCATCGTCTCGCCTCGTCGTCTCTCTGCCGGCGGTAGCCGGCTGCCTCGCAGAGCAAGATGCCCCGTTGAGTGCCACCGGCGCGAATAAGGGGAAGCGAAGATAGATAACCGGCTTGCCGGTTAGCTAACTTCGCCCATCTTGCCCGCCTTTCGGCGTTAATAACTCCAAGGAAAGTCTACACCATCCGACTCGATTTTCGGCAACTATCACGCTATCAGGCCACAAAATCAGCAACGGATATAGCAAAACCTGCAACAATGGGCCATAATGCTGCTGCAGAAGCGTGCCGATGCACGCCGATAGCGGACTTTTTGCGTTTCCGTAGCGCCGCTTAGTAGCGTTACATTTGCGATGAGAGGATTAGATGGACGAACACGATGCCAAAGACTTACACCGACGAGCTGGCTGAATGGGTGAGGGCACGGGAAGCCAAGAAGCCACGTCAGGACAAGTACGTGGTTGCTTTCCTGGCTGTCAAGAGCGACGTGCAAGCGGCGCTTGAGGCGGGCTATGCGATGAAAACGATCTGGGAGCACATGAAGGAAATCGGACGGCTGAGCTGTCGGTACGAAACCTTCACCCAGCACGTGAAGCGGTACATCAAAGAGGCAGCACCCGCGCCGACGCACTCCACGGCGGCCGAGCAGGCCAAGGGGGAGGCGCCGGAACAGCAACAGGGAGAAGCAAAGGCGAGGAAACCGAAGGCCGCCGAGCCGAAGAAAACCGAGCCGGCAGGGATCGCCGGCTTCCACTTCAACCCGAAACCAAATAAAGAGGATTTACTGTAATGGCAAAAATTCATATGGTTCTGCAAGGCAAGGGTGGCGTTGGCAAGTCGATGATCGCGGCCACCATCGCGCAGTACAAAGCCAGCAAAGGCCAGAAACCCCTTTGCATCGACACCGATCCGGTAAACGCCACGTTCGAGGGATACAAAGCCCTGGACGTGCGCCGCCTGAACATCATGGATGGCGACGAAATCAACACCCGTAACTTTGATGCCCTGATTGAAATGATCGCGTCGGCCGAAGGCGACGTAATCATCGACAACGGGGCTAGCTCGTTCGTGCCGCTCTCTCACTACCTCATCAGTAACCAGGTGCCGGAGTTGCTCCAGGACATGGGCCATGAGCTGGTCGTCCATACAGTCGTCACCGGCGGTCAGGCCCTGGTGGACACGGTGAACGGCTTCGCTCAGCTCGCCAGCCAGTTCCCGGCCGATTGCCTTTTCGTGGTCTGGCTGAACCCGTATTGGGGGCCAATTGAGCACGAAGGCAAGGGGTTCGAGCAGTTGAAGGCGTACACGGCCAACAAGGCCCGCGTGTCGGCCATCATCCAGATTCCCGCGCTGAAGGATGAGACCTATGGCCGCGACTTCGCCGAAATGCTCCAGTCTCGGCGCACGTTCGACGAGGCCCTGGCCGATTCGTCGCTCACGATAATGACGCGGCAGCGGCTCAAGATCGTGAAAACCGAGCTCTTCAAGCGGCTCGCCCAGGCGGAGGTGCTGTGATGGCAAACGAAGATGACAAACAGATTGATGAATTGATACGGGAGATCGCGGCCAAGCACAACGTTGCCGTTGGCCGTGATGATCCCATTTTGATCCTGCATACCATCAACAAGAAGCTCATGCAGGACAACGTAGCGGCTCAGCAGAAAACCCTAGACGCCTTTAGGTCAGAGCTAGAGTCCATCGCCAATCGATGGGGTAATGGTGCCAAGGGGATCGCAGAACGGACGCTCAACGCAGCCCTAGCGGCTGGAAAGGACGCCATGGCGCGCGGAATGCAGGAAGGCGCGAACGCGGCGGCCGAAGCTGTGCGGCGCGAGGTTGAGGCGGTGGCGGCTCAGCTCGTCGCGCCGATCCGCGAAGCGCGGCGCGTGGCGATTATGAATATGATCGCCGCCGGCATGGCGGTTGCCGCCGCCGGCATGGCCCTGTGGGCATCCCTGTGAACGTGACCGGCATCGCTGCAAGAAAGCCCGGCAAGTGCCGGGCTTTCTGTTAGGGCCTGGATAAAAGGCCCAAGGTTTGCGCGCGACCCGGCGCGTTGGCCTGGGTTTGCTTGCGCGCCTGTTCCTGCTTGCGCATCAGCAGCTCGTGCCGGCGGACCGCTTCGCGCATGGCATCCCAATCGGCCGCCAGGTCGGGATTCTCGGCGCGCATCTTGCGAGTTGCAAGCTCTTCGATCTTAGGGGAATGCAGACCCATCCCCTCCTTGATCTCGCGGACGGCCTCAAGCCGCACGTGCAGGGTCTGCAAGCGGGCTTGTTGCTGCACTTGCTGGTTCTGCCAGGCACGGCGCGTGCTTGGCAGGGACAGCCGACCCGGCGCGTTGGCCTGGGTTTGCTGCAATCGGGCCCGCTGCCGATCAATCAATTGCTCTAGCCTGTCCTCAATGCGCTCGACCTGGTCGTGCTTGGCCTGCACATAGAGCGCTAGTGCCTCGGTGTAGGACTGCTCAATGGGTGCCGCCTCGAGGGCGGCCTGCTGCTCGACCTCGGCCGCCTGGGCAGCCTCCAGCAAGTCAGCGCCAAGGGCCTCGTTGGTTCGGGCCGGCTTGACGATGACGGCGCGGCTTTCTGTACCACGGCCGTTTCGTTGGCGCATCATATATCATCCTCGTCCGGTTCTAACAGCCACATCACAGTGGCTAAAGCCTTACGGATGCCGCTGCTCAAATTCCCATTGCCGAGACGCGCAGCGATCGCGAGGCTCTCGGCATCGAGGTACAAATTGACACGGCGGCCACCGACCATTTCCCTCGGACGTCCCCCCGGATGCGGCTCGTTGCCATCTGGGCCGCCCTTATGGGGAGCATCCGTCATTGTAGTTGCTGATCATCATCATCTCCAAGCCCCTGTTCCCCCGAGGCGCGGGGAATGTTCACATTGAACATCCAGTTTTGATGCAAAACAATTCCCACATGGCGGGGTGCATCCGTCGCTCCCCCGCCTCATATCGCTGCCACGCCCGCAGCGAGATGTGCAGTAGCGCGGCCGCCTCCTGCTGCGTGAGGCCGAGGCTCTCACGCGCGGCGGAGATTTCCGCCGGGGTTGGGTTCGCCGCCGGTGAGCGGGACCGGCGGCTTCTGTTGGGGTGGTTAGGCATTTTCAAAGAAAACTACCATCTTCCCTCTGAATGAACGCTGCCGCTACGGCGCGCCCCTCATACCAGACATTGTCTGGCTGTACTCTTCCATTGTCGTATGCGCGAGCAACCTCTAGCGCAGCCTTAGGAGACGTGGCGAATACGAGGATTGATGTTTCTCCATCCCATTGTGTGGTGGCTTTCGCCGGGAAAACTTCCCCCTCTTTCACGAGCCAGAACTTAGCATTTTTCATGATCCTCTCCAGCCCCTGTTCGCCGAGGCGCGGTTGTGTTCGCATCGAACACAGTGTCAATATACGACCAATGGTCGCAAAAGGCAAGGAATTTTTTTCTATACATGAACGGCTCTTTGATAGTTTTTATTTTTTGCGCGAAGTTATAAACTCCAAGAATTAATCGATTCAGCCGCGTGAGGTGCCCGTCAGTCCTTCCATGGAGTTCAACTTTGCCGCGTTAGCGGCGCTCAAAAACGGCCAGAAGCCCAGAGGGATTTCTTTATGTCAAAGACCCTTCGGCTTGTAGACCGAAACGAAATAGGTGATCGCCGTCAATGCCGCGAAATACGCCAGGAATGACCATCCGGCATGAACGCCGGGCGTGTTCCAGTGGTAGATCATCCGAATCAGCTGAAAGAAAGTGCTGATTGACAGCACCCACTTGAGCACCGGCCAGACCAGGACAGTCACCACCCAAATGAATCGCACCAGGCCGCCCCAAAGCAATCGCCACCGGCCCTTAATCTTCGGTGCAGCAACAGCCTCGGCGGCCTCGGTCGACTCATGCGGTGGCCTGCTAGCCTTCGGAAACTTAATGACGTTCGACATAACTTGACCCTTCATGCTGTTGTTACTTGATGCTGGTTACATGCTCGCTTTCGATCTCATAGACCTCCGCCACCTGGCGTTAAACGTCGCTTGTTGGGCAATGTCCGCCCTTCTCGGCCTGCGACACCCACCTTTGAGCAATAACACGCTCCAGCGCCTCCAGCCTCCCCCGTAGCACCGCTGCTTGCTCGCGGGCGGCGCTGGCTTCCTTACGTGCCTGGTCGCGCTCGGCCTGGGTGGCGGTCAAGCGTTCAGCCATACGGAGCGCCTCAGCAGCGGCCTGCTTGCGCTGTTCCTGGTGCGCCTGTTCAGCGGCCTCGGCTTTGGCTTTGACGTTCGCCAGCTCAGCGCGCATCTGCTCAAGTTGGGCGACAGTGACCTGGTTTGCCTTATGCTGCTCGGCTAGGGCGGCTCGCAGCTGCTTGGCGTCCTGGTGTGCTCTGTCCAGCTCGGTGCGCAGCTCGTCCGCTCTGGCCTCGGCCGTGGCCGCACGTGTGTCGGCGGCCGCTAGTTTCTCGCGCAGCGCCTCGATCTCGCCTTTCGCAGCCGCTTCTGCGGCCTCCATGGCGGTGATGCGGGCCTTGGCCTCGTCCAGTTCCGCGGTGAGTTGATCGGCCAGTTCTGCAGCCTCTTGACGGGCTGCTTCCAGCTCGGCACGGGCCGCCTCCAGCGCGGCACGCTCGGCGGCCAAGCGGCTGTTGGCTAGCTCCAAGGCAATCGCCCACACCTCAGCTCCCAGCTCGGCGAGCTTCTCAGTAACGACCTGCGGTGCCGGTTCGCGAATCGTCTGCTGTTGCGCCGCTTGCCGTGCCCGCCATTCGTTCATGGCCTCACTGATGGTTGTGAAAGAGCCGCCGCCGACGACCTGGCGCACGGCTGCTAGGGTCGGCTTCTGACCGGCGGCGACCAGCTCGTCGGCCGCTTCAAAAATCTGCTCTTTTGTGATCGCCATGGCGCACCCCTTCTTTATGTTGTAGGTTGTATCATACAACAACAAACAACACGTCGAACGCCATGAGAACATATGATTGATTACGGTTTGGACGTAGTACCACACTCATAGCAGGCCATTGTTTTCGGCCGCTCGGCGGAAACGCCGACATTGAGGACATGGCCGCACTCAAGTACCGCGCTGGCACAGACTGGGAACAGATTGCGGCTCTCGCCGCGGTTCTCTCGCAGCTCCCAGCGGATCACCTTCCGTCGCGGGTTCTTGTTCATGGATGCTTCCTCATCCATATTTTATGAATTTATCATAAATTCATTTTCGCTTTGCCTTATTGGTGGCGCGAAATTCAGCACCGGCCGAGAAATAAGAGGCGGCCGGCCGGCGGCCGCTTGCCAACAGACTTGCTCACAAATTCTGTGGATAACCTAGCCGAGCTGGGCGTGGGCGCGCCGCACCGCCGGCACCAGGCACCAGTTTGATCGGGGGCACCCGAAGCGTTCCGGGGGCCGCCCTGCAACCCTACCCTGCCACCATGAGACGCGCCAGAACGCGCCAGGATCGGTTTTTTGCCAATGGCAGACCCCATCCCCTTACCTCGTCCACAAAAACGGCTTCTAGAGGCTTCTGTGAGCTCGCAGGCCGCGGTGAGCTCGCAGGCCGCGGCACCTCTCTCTTGGCGTTCAACCTGTGGCGTGTCTGCTTGTACGATCGTTCGATGTGAGGTACGGCGTTTGCTCAGCATCGGATGAACATTCGTTCTTCTAAACCGGTTCGGTTGGTGTAAGTCTGAATCCGATATTGACAATTCCGAAT
>AMZC01001305.1_pt1 | contig 33129 bp, 31 predicted proteins | sample 948551 | NCBI WGS metagenome assembly AMZC01 (sample SAMN01120625, study PRJNA171369) | bioreactor sludge metagenome | biome: sludge; isolation source: anaerobic thermophilic cellulolytic sludge from lab reactor | place: China: Hong Kong, Shek Wu Hui wastewater treatment plant | collected... | reverse complement strand
GTCAGGAGCGGCTATGCCCATCTGTGGAGTGAGGGCCGGAACAGCGGCTCGAAGCAGGTCGATTTCAGCGAGCATACTCTCTCAGAATGCTCATGGAGCTTTAAAGAGGTTGGGCCAGTGATTCAACGCGCTCAAAACAGGGAGGGCTGCCATTTGCCCTATACCGCAACGGGATTGGTCGGGATGAGTCCATGAGGTATCCTGAAGAAGGGCGTAATCTTCGGGCTGACCTTTTCCCTCAACCAGCCGGGAGAGAATCTCCCATTGCCGGCGGGTGCCTTCCTGGCAGGCCGGGCAAACACCGCAGGATTCTTCCGCAAAAAAGCGTGCCTGACGCAGGCAAACATCTCTCAGATCGCGGGTTTCATCGAAGATGGTGATCACCCCGGAGCCAAGGGGGAGGCCAGCGGCGGCCAGGTCTTCTACGGTCAGACGCAGGTCGAGCTGGTCGCGGGTGGCGAAAGCACCGGCAGCACCGCCAAACAGAGCCGCTTTCATGGAGTGACCATCGCGCACGCCACCGGCAAGGTCTTCGAGAAGGTGCCGGAAGGTGATTCCGAAGGGGACTTCATAAAGCCCCGGCATTTTCACGTCACCCGAAAGACAGAAGAGTTTTGGCCCCGGAGAAAGCTCGGTGCCGATTTTCCGATATTCTGCTGCTCCGACTCGAAGAATGTAAGGAACATTGGCCAGCGTTTCAACGTTGTTGACCACGGTTGGTTTCCCGAAAAGCCCCTGAGCAGTGGGAAAGGGAGGGCGCGGGCGCGGATAGGCGGGTTTCCCCTCAATGGATTCGATTTGAGCGGTTTCTTCACCGGCTACATAGGTTCCTGCTCCGCGCCGAACTTCAATATCAAAGCTGAAACTGGTGCCCATCACATGTTCGCCGAGGAAACCTGCCTGACGGGCCTCTTCGACAGCACGGAGCATCACCTGATATTGAAACAGGTATTCCCCTCGAATATAAATATACCCTTTGCGTGCGCCAACAGCATATCCGGCAATGAGCATTCCTTCCAGGATCAGATGCGGCTCATCTTCCAGCAGAACCCGGTCTTTGAATGATCCTGGTTCAGCTTCGTCGGCGTTGCACAGGATGTACCTGGGTTCACCGGGTGCCTGGGCGGCTGTTTCCCATTTCTTTCCAGTTGGGAAAGCGGCCCCGCCACGACCGAGCAACCCGGAGGCTTTGATGGTCTCAATCACTTGCGAGGGAGACATCTGGAGGGCTTGTTCTAATCCCCGGTATCCCTGGGATGCCCGGTACAGAGCCAGCCAGTTTACACGATTCTTGCCGCAATTGGCGGTGAGAATGGCGATTTCATTCCGTACAATACTGCGAGGGTGGCGAAGCTTCCCCGATACCAGATCTTCGTAACTGACGGAGTCAGCGCGAGCCACCGGCGCACCTTGAACGATCATGGCAGGAGCGTGTTCACACAGGCCGAGGCACGGTGAATATTCGATGGTGAGTGTGCCCGGCTGTTCACCGGCTGCTCTGTGCGCTTCGAGCGATTGTGAAAGGCGCTTCATTACGGCCTCTGCGCCAGCATTGGCACAAACCGGGTTGTTGCAAACATGGATCACAGTTTTTCCTGCTGGCTGACGATAAAAGAGGGGGTAAAAGTTGACGATTTCATCCACCTCTTCCACAGACACGCCTAACCGGTGACTCACCTTCTGAATGGCATTCGGCGGGATGTAGCCGAAAAGGGTCTGAACTTCATGAAGGATGGGAAGGAGTGCGGTGCGACCGAGGGGGGCGTATTGAGAGAGGATGGGTTCCAGTTGATGCAGATTGAGAGAGGTTTCTGGCATGGACGAATCCCTTTCTATTCTTTATTATAGCGATATATTGGCTCAGCTTGGTCGTGTTGTGGGGATGAATTCTACTCAATGGGCTGGTTCAGAAGGGGGGAAAGTCTGGTAGAATGGGCGATGGTTATGACGATGAAACGATCTTCGGGAATGACCTTAGGAATGGTCGTATTGCTGGTCAGTGGGGCGGTGGCCTGCAGTCTTCCCATGGGAAGGAATGTAGAAGAAGGAAGCACGCCCCCGCCTCAATACAGCACAGTGGCAGCCATGCTTACCCAGACTGCCGGGAGTTCTTCCGGCCCAACCATTCAGGCAACTTCAGGGGTAACCCAGGGGGCCACGGCGAGCGCTTCTGCGACCACAGCTCTCCGTCCCACGGATCGAACTTCCACGGTTACACTGGTCACGGCATCCGTTTTGTGTGATATGGCGCGTGCCGGTGTGCCCATTGATGTAACTATTCCGGATGATACACGTCTTTCACCGGGACAGCCTTTTGTTAAAACCTGGCGGCTGGTGAATGCTGGAAGCTGTACCTGGACACGCGGTTACGCTCTGGTGTGGTTTTCGGGAGATGAGCTGGGGGTGCGTCGGGTCGAGCCATTTACGGTAGAAGTGGCGCCCGGGCAGGTGGTGGATCTCTCTGTGGAGATGATTGCGCCTCTAAAGCCGGGAGTTTACCAGAGCAACTGGAAACTCCGAAATGAAAAAGGGATTCTATTTGGCATTGGGCCGGGAGGTGAGGCGCCTTTCTGGGTGAGAATTCAAGTGGTGGCGCCCGATACGGTAACCCCATCACCTCCGCTTCCATCGGCTACACCTACCCCAGTGATCTCAGTCTCAGGGATGGTATCGTTGGGGGCCGAGCAGGGTATTGATCTGGATAGCGGACAGGTAGTTTCTGACCAGGAGGCTGATTTAATTTTCAGGATGAGTTCAGGAGAGGCGATGCTGGCTCCTGTCTCCGGCGGGTTGGTTGGCTTCTTTGGGTTTTCAGAACCCGGATTGAACGATTGTCAATCGGCTTCGGTGAGTGCGGAGACCCTCTTGCTGGGCCCGGAGATGGAGGGGCCGTATCTGTGCGCGCGCACGGGCAATGGCCTGCCAGCCAATCTGAAAATTCTACGCATTGACAGGGCGGGCCCGGTTCTGGATGTTGGCTTCAAGGTCTGGTCTGTACCCTGAGGAGACCATGGGTACTTTATACCTGGTAGCGACCCCGATTGGTAATCTTGAAGATATCACCCTGCGCGCCCTGCGCATTCTACGCGAGGTGCGTCTCATTGCAGCGGAGGATACACGGGTTACCCGGCGGTTACTCGATCGATACCAGATCCATACTCCGATGGTCAGTTACCATGAACATAACAAACTGGCCCGCCTGGATGAAGTGCTTCAAGCACTTGCTGAAGGAGATGTGGCCCTGGTTTCAGATGCCGGTACACCCGGCTTGAACGACCCTGGTTTTGAGCTGGTTCGTGCTGCCCTTGCGGCGGGGTTTTCGGTGAGTCCGGTGCCGGGGCCAGCGGCGCCGGTAGCCGCCCTGGTTGGTTCAGGGTTGCCTACTGATCGATTCCTGTATCTGGGGTATTTACACAGGAAATCGTCGCAACGGAGGCAGTCTCTGAGTGAGGTACAAACGTTGCCGTATACGATGATTTTTCTGGAGACCCCTCACCGGTTGGTCGAGGCGCTGGAGGATTTACGTGATGTGCTGGGCGACCGCCCGGCGGTTGCGGCGCGTGAGATAACGAAATTGCATGAGGAATTCATCCGTGGTACTCTGAGCAGCCTGCTGGAGTATTTTCAGATGCACGAGCCGCGCGGTGAGTTTGTGCTTGTGGTAGGGGGGGCACAACCGGAAGAGACGGCCTGGAATGAAGAACGGGTGCGGCAGACCTTGCTTGAAATGCTCAAGGAGGGGCAACCAGGGTCTGTGGCTGTGGAGGTGGTTTCTGGCAGAGCTGGCTGGCGGAAAAACCGCGTTTACCGCCTGTTGATGGAGATGAAACAGAGTAAAATCTGATGTATCACCCCTTGGAGGAGTTCATAATGAATCTGGATGATCTCGCCTTGTTCCGTTCTCTGGATAGCCAGGATATGATCGGGCAAATCGATCATTTACCCGACCAGCTGGCCGCCGCCTATCAGATGGGACTGCAAATGCCTTTGCCGCTTCAGCGCAACCTTCGGTATGTGGTGGTCTCCGGGATGGGAGGGTCGGCTATTGGAGCAGACCTGGTAAGCGCAGCTGTGGCCGGTCAGTGCAAGGTGCCGGTGATGGTACATCGAGATTATGGCTTGCCTGCGTTTGCCAGGGGAAGTGAAACATGCGTGGTTGCCTCCTCACATTCAGGGAATACTGAAGAAACCCTCTCTTCCTTTGAAGCAGGACTGGCGAGGGGGTGTCAGGTTCTGGCTATTTGCACAGGTGGGAAACTGGCTGAGGAAGCCCGGAAGAATCATGTGCCGCTCTGGACTTTTGACCATCATCATGCGCCGCGCACGGCTGTGGGCTACTCCTTTGGGCTTCTGCTGGCGGCTCTGTTCCGCCTGGGGCTGATCGAAGACCCGGCCAGGGACCTGGATGAGGCCCTTCACGCCATGCGCAACCTGCAAACCAATTTACGCCCGGATGTGCCAACCGTGCACAACCCGGCCAAACGCATGGCCGGGCAACTGGTGGGAAGGTGGGTGACGGTGCTGTCTGCCGACTTTCTGGCTCCGGTTGCCAGGCGCTGGAAAGGACAGATCAATGAGCTGGCAAAAGCCTGGGCGCAATTCGAATATCTCCCTGAAGCAGATCATAATACCCTGGCCGGTACCGAGAACCCACCGGAGATGCTACGGATGATGATGGCGCTGTTCCTGCGCGCTCCGGCCATGCAACCACGCAACCTGGCACGTCTGGAACTGACCCGCCAGATGTTCCTGGAGCAGGGGATTAATACCGACTTTATCGAGGGGCGCGGAAGCGGTCTTCTGGCACAGATGTGGACCACTCTTCTCTTTGGAGATTACACCGCGTATTATCTTTCGATGGCTTACGGAATAGACCCGACGCCGATTGATTTGCTGGACGCGTTTAAAGCCGAGATGGCCAGAGTGTGAGGGAACTGTGAAACACTTCAGTGGCTCGATTGAGGTGGTGACCGGATCCATGTTCAGCGGGAAGACCGATGAACTGATTCGCCGATTGAGACGGGCGCGGATTGCGCGGCAAAAAGTGCAGGTTTTTAAACCAGCTATCGATAACCGTTATGCTGTGGAAAAGGTCAAGTCACACGCTGGCAATGAATTTGAGGCTATCCCGATTGAATGCTCGGCGGATGTGCTGAAAAACCTGGATGTAGATACCTCAGTGGTAGGGATTGATGAAGCCCAATTTTTTGACGCCGGAATTGTGGATGTAGCCAAGCAGCTTGCCGACCGGGGAGTGCGCGTCATCGTTGCCGGGTTGGATATGGATTTTCGGGGTGAGCCTTTTGGAGTGATGCCCGTGCTGATGGCCATTGCTGAACGTGTGGATAAACTTCAGGCCATTTGTATGGTATGCGGTGAACCGGCCAGCCGCACTCAGCGGCTTGTCAATGGCAGACCCGCCCGGTATTCTGATCCGGTGGTGATTGTGGGCGCGGCAGAGATGTACGAGGCGCGCTGCCGTCAGCACCACGAAGTGCCCAGGGAGTAAAACCATGCAAGATTATCATGAGTTTTTAGGTGAAGTGTTGATTTCAGAGGCCGCGCTTCAGAAGCGAATCCGTGAGCTGGGCGAGGAAATTAGCCGGGATTATGAAGGGAAAAAATTGCTCCTGGTGTGTATTTTACGCGGAGGGGTTTTATTCCTGACGGATCTGATGCGGGCCATTCGCGTACCTCATGCGATTGAGTTTATGGCGGTTTCTTCCTATGGGGTGGGAGGGAGAGAGTCTACCGGTCAGGTACGGATTACCCTCGATTTAAATACCGATATTGCCGACCGGGATGTCATTCTGGTAGAAGATATTATAGATAGCGGCCGAACGCTATCTCACGTTCTGGAACTTCTTTCCATCCGGCACCCGCGTAGCCTTAAAGTGTGTGCATTGCTGGATAAATCGGAACGGCGGGAAGTGGCCGTACCGGTGGATTACATAGGCTTTCAAATTCCGAATAAGTTTGTGTTCGGGTATGGCCTGGATATTGATGACTATTATCGCAATTTACCCTTCATTGGCGTGGTTGATCTGAAGCGCTACCACGGCTCGAACTCTGATTGAAGCCAGAATGGAGATTGATCGAATCCTCACAGTAGTGACCGAATCTGCCCCTGCTGGTATGGATGTTTTTCTGGTTGGGGGGGGCATTCGTGACCGGCTGATGGGGAGAGACGTTCACGACCTGGATTTTATTCTGCGGGGCAATACTTATTCACTGGCCAGACGGGTAGCAGACCGCCTGGAGGGCGGTTTGTTTGTCCTTGACCGTGAGCGTGGTACCACCCGGGTGGTGCTGAGAGATGAAGATGGACGGCGCCTTACCCTGGATTTTGCGGAGATCCGTTTTGCCACGCTGGAGGAAGACCTCGCTTCTCGTGATTTTACGGTGAATGCGATGGCTGTGGCGCTGCGTGAGCCTGAACGGATCATTGATCCCTGCGCAGGGGCGACGGATTTGCGAGAAAAACGCCTGCGGGCTTGCCGTTCCACCAGCGTACTTGATGACCCGGTGCGTGCCCTGCGCGCGGTGCGACTGGCAGTGTCGCTCGGGTTTCATATTGAACGCGAGACCCTCGGCCAGGTTCGAGAAGCGACGAGAAGGCTCTCGCGCATTTCAGCAGAACGGATTCGTGATGAGTGGGTGAGGATTGTGGAGGGACGGCAAACCAGTCTGGTGGTGCGTTTGATGGAGCACACCGGACTTCTTGGAGTCTTATTCCCTGAGCTTCAGGCACTCCGCGGGGTTCAACAACCACCTCCGCATATCTGGGATGTCTGGGAACACACCCTGGCGTGTGTGGATCGGTTAGAGTCGCTGCTTGAGGTGCTGGCGGGAGACTTTCGGGAGGACTCAGCCCAGGGACTGACGCTTGCCTCCGCTGTTTTATGGCTTGGGAGGTATCGGCAGAACCTGAAAGAGCATTTGAATGACCCCTTACCCAACGATCGCCGTGTGACAGGGTTGTTGAAAATGGCGGCTTTGTTCCACGACACCGGTAAACCCCTTACGGCAGCGATGGATGGAGATGGGCGTTTACGTTTTCTTGGACACGAATTACAGAGCACGGCTATAGGTGAAAAACGTGCTCGTGCGCTGGTGTTCTCCAACCAGGAAGTGGAGCGGTTGAGCGTCATTCTGCGAGAACACATGCGGGTGCACTGGCTGGCCAACACCGGAGAATCACCCACCCGTCGGGCGATTTATCGATTTTTCCGTGATACCGGGCCGGCAGGGGTGGATGTCTGTCTGCTTTCGCTGGCCGATTTGTGGGCGGTCTATGGACACACCCTGCCCCAGGAGCGCTGGTTGGCCGAATTGCGTACCTGCCGTGCATTGATGGAGGCTCGCTGGGAGAAGAACGATGAAGTGGTATCGCCACCCCGCCTGGTGACGGGTAGAGATCTGATTGAGGTGTTCAGGCTTGCACCGGGCAGGGTGGTCGGAAACCTGCTTGAAACCATTCGAGAGGCTCAGGCGGCCGGCCAGGTTACCACCCGGGAAGAAGCTCTGGAGCTGGCTCAATCTGTACTGTTGCAACAGAAAGGCGGTGAAAATGACTCAACCCAAGGCGGTTCCACTGTTTGCTGAGGAATTCGGAACAGGCACACCCCTGGTGCTGGTGCATGGTTTTCCGCTTGACCGCACGATCTGGGGTGAGGTTGCCAAACTGCTGGCCGCAGATGCGCGGGTAGTTCTACCCGACCTGCGCGGTTTTGGCCGTTCCCCGGTGACCGAGGGTGTCTATTCGATGGAGTGCCTGGCGGAAGATCTGGCCGCCTTGCTCGACCGATTGCACATCGATAAGGCGATCCTTGCCGGGCATTCGATGGGGGGATATGTATCCCTGGCCTTCGCCAGGGCATTCCCCGAAAGGTTGGCCGGGCTGGCACTGGTGACCAGCCACGCAGCAGCGGATGCCCCAGACCGTAAAGAAGGCCGTAACCGGCTGGCTGAAGAGGTTGAAAATCGTGGTGTTGAGGCGGTGGTAGAGGCCACCCTCATGCGTTACAGTCCCTATCCTGAAGTTCTGGAGAGAACGCGAGCTTTAATGCTTCAGGCTAACCCGCAGGCCGTAAGCGCTGCTCTGCGCGGAATGGCCATGAGGCCAGATTTGACCGGCTTATTACCTTCGATCCATGTTCCCGCACTGGTGATTGGTGGAGAGGCGGACGAACTGATTACCCTCCAGCGTGCACAGGAAACCGCCCGATTGCTTCCACAGGGAGAACTGGTGGTGATCCCCGGTGGTGGGCACATGGTGATGTGGGAGCGACCGGAGCTGGTGGCTGACGCCTTGCGCAGGCTGGTCAGGCGGGTTAATCAGGGCGATCAATCGGGTTGAGAAGGGAGCGATAGCGATGTACATGGTGCTGTTTGTGCTGGATGATCCGGCACTGCTGGATGAAGTGCTGGATGCCTGGTATGGAATTGGGGTGGGTGGGACGACGATCCTGGAATCGACCGGGATTTTCAGGCATCGTACCAAGCGGCTGAACATTCCAACACGATATAACCTGCCGCGTGTTTCTTCAAATATTGAAGGCAACTACACCCTGCTTTCGATTGTCCCTGACGAAGAGACCGTCTATCGCTGCCGCGATGCTGCCGAAAAAGTAGTTGGCGACCTGGATCGCCCCAATACCGGAGTTTTTGCAGCCTGGCCGCTATTCACCGTGAAGGGTGTGCCTGTGGAGAGACCCGCCCCATGATCTGGTTTGAATTTGTTCTCAGTGCAACCCTGCTGGTGATTGCCGCCACCAAGCTGGCAGAATTTGGTGATGTGATTGCTCTGCGCACTGGCCTGGGCCGGTTATTCATCGGCACAATTTTGATGGCCGGAGCCACCTCGTTGCCCGAATTTCTTACGACTCTGAATTCATTCCAACAGGGGGCGGTCAACCTGGCGGCGGGTAATTTGTTCGGCAGTAATATGTTCAATATGTTTATGCTGGCCCTGCTGGATATCTCTTTCCGTAATCAGCGTATTCTGCGGGTCATTTATAACCGCCATGCGCTGAGCGGGGCATCAGCGGCGTTGTTAATTGGTCTGACGTTGACCATGATGCTGGCCAATCTTGATCTGTCGATTGGCTGGGTCGGGCTGGATAGCCTGCTGATCATTCTGGCGTATGTGGGATTGGTGTATATGTTGCGCAAAAGCTCCGGGGTCAGTGCTCTGCTGGAAGAAGAACAGGTTGACGAAACGACCCCGCCTTTATGGGTGGGCCTGACAGGTTTTGGACTGGCGGCGTTTTTACTGGTCATTGTGTCTCCGTGGCTGGTGGAGAGTAGCCTGGCGATTGCAGAGATCACCGGTTTAAGCAATGGGTTCATTGGCACTACTCTGGTGGGCATCGTTACTTCGTTGCCCGAAATGATGACCACCATTGCGGCCGCTCGTATTGGAGCGTTTGACCTTGCGGTGGGCAACCTGTTCGGGAGCAATATGTTTAACGTCTTTGCTATCGGGGTGGCCGATGTGTTCTTGCTGAACGGTCGTTTTTTGGGAATGATCGACCCAGTTTTCTTACTGGCGGGGTTGATTGGCCTGGTAATGACTTTGCTGGGGATGATTGGTAATATTGCCCGCCTTGAACGGCGCATCTGGCTGCTCGAAATAGACGGGTGGTTGTTATTCCTGTCTTACTTTGCGGGGCTGTATCTGGTGTACATTAAGGGTTGAGTTACCGGGTCTCGGGTTGGGATGGCCGGTGAGTTGTGCGGGTCAAAGGGACCTCTGGTGGGATTATGGAAAAATTTCTCCCAGCAAGGGTTGGTAGAAACAATGACAACCCTGGGGATGAGAGCATCCTTCTATCGGCAGGCGAGGCACACGGTCTTTGGGGTAAGTGCCTGCCATCGCCTGACAGGTGGGGCAGGCATCTTCTGCAACAGCAAGATGAATCATGATAACCCGCGGGTTGTTTTGAAATTCACGCAGTGCCACGGCTGTGGTTGAGCTTTCGCGCAGATCGGCCTGACAGGTGGGGCAGGTGAGGTCAGTATCGGCGGCGAGACTGTGACAACGAGAGCAGGTCTGCATGGAATGGTCTCCTCAGGTTCCTGAGATTGGATGGAGATTATTTTACTACGAATTGGATGAATGGATGACGGCTCCTGCAGCGGAGCCGTCATCGTTCAAAGGAGGGAGGATGAGATAGGCTAAGGAAGAGAGCTCAGATCGTGGGTTTGGTCAGGGGGTCGGTTTTTTTTATAGGGTTTGACCTCCTTACCAGTTTTCGAAGCCTGGCGATGAGCGTGCCGCTGGATACCGGTTTGGTCAGGTAATCATCCGCTCCGTGGTCGAGGGCCTGAGCCACCATACCGGGAGTGTCAAAGTCGGAGAGGATGAGCAACGGCACATTACTGAGCTCACGAATTTGCTGGCAAACCTGCAGGCCGTTTTCAGGAGGGAGAAGCAGATCGAGAATGACGACATCGGGTTTTTCTTTGAGGAGAATGCGGATCCCTTCTTCAGCTGAATTGGCGGTCAACACCTGTGAACTGGCAGGCGTGAGGAGGATGGTCAGCAGATCGGTCATCCCGGTATCATCATCAATGACGAGTACGCGCATAGAAATTCACAGTTCCCCAGAATAAGATAATCCTATTATCAACCAAACCGCGGGGTTTACACCTTTCAAACCGCTTACAGCTCCAGGAAAGGTTGCCGGGGTTCCCGTTGTGGATTGCTTTAAAAAACTATGTAACCGACAGGGATTGTGGTAGAATTTTTAGGATTTTTTAGCGCAACTTCCCCAGTTTCTGGGGTGGAAAATTTCATGGAGGTCTCCAAATGGCAGAAAAAAAATGGGTTTATGTATTTAATGAGCTGGATCAGGCGACGAAATACGTCGGCGGCGCATGGGATGATGTGCGCGGTTTGTTAGGGGGAAAGGGTGCTAACCTTTTTGAAATGTACCGCATTGGTTTGCCGGTGCCTCCGTTCTTCACGGTGACTACCGAAGCCTGCAACGCCTATCTGGCAGCCGGTGAGAAATTCCCCGAAGGCATGTGGGAACAGGAGCTGGAAGCCCTGAAAAAGATCGAGGAAGCCAGCGGTAAGAAGTTTGGTGATCCCTCGAATCCTTTGCTTGTTTCCTGCCGTTCCGGGGCAAAATTCTCGATGCCCGGGATGATGGACACGGTGTTGAACATCGGTTTGAACGATCAGACCGTGGAAGGGATGATCAAACTCACCGAGAATCCCCGCTTTGTGTACGACTCTTATCGCCGGTTGATTATGATGTTTGGCTCTGTGGTGCTCGGTTTGCCTGACGAGGCCTTTGAAGAGCCGATGGATGAGTTCAAGGCCCACAAAGGAGCCCAGGCTGACACCGATCTGACCGCTGAAGATTTGAAAGAACTGTCGGAGATCTTTAAGAAGGTCGTTCGGGAACAGAAAGGCTTCGATTTTCCGCAAGACCCGATCGAACAGTTGCGCCTGGCGACCGAGGCAGTGTTCAAGTCGTGGAACGGTAAACGCGCCCGCGATTACCGCCGCGCAGAGAACATCCCCGATAACCTGGGCACCGCGGTGAACATTGTGACCATGGTCTTCGGGAACATGGGCTGGGACTCGGGTACGGGTGTTGCCTTCACCCGCAATCCTTCTACCGGCGAGCGCAAGGTCTATGGCGATTACCTGCTGAATGCCCAGGGTGAAGACGTGGTGGCGGGTATCCGCAATACCGAGCCGATCGAGAAGATGGTGGAGAAACTGCCAGAAGCCTATCATCAGTTCATGCAGATCTGCGAACTTCTCGAAAAGCATTACAAAGACATGCAGGATATGGAGTTCACCATTGAGCGCGGGAAGCTCTGGATGCTCCAGACGCGCAACGGCAAGCGCACTGCCCGCGCGGCGGTCAAAATCGCTGTAGATATGGTGAATGAAGGCCTGATCGACCGCAAGGAAGCCATCAAGCGCGTCACGCCGAAACAGGTGGATGCCCTGCTCCACCCGCAGTTTGATGAGGAAGGCAAGAAGAAAGCCAAGAAAGAAGGGCGCTTCTTTGCTTCAGGTGTTAATGCCTCGCCGGGTGCGGCTGTAGGCCGGGTGTATTTCGATGCCGATACCGCCGAGCGCATGGCGAAGGAAGAAGGCCAGGATGTGATCATGGTTCGTCCCTTCACCAAGCCCGATGACGTGCACGGGATGCTGGCCGCCAAAGGTATTCTGACCAGCGAAGGTGGCGCTACCTCTCATGCGGCGGTGGTGGCGCGTCAGTTTGGTGTGCCCTGTGTGGTAGGTGCCTCTGCGGTGCGCATCAATCTTGAAAAACGTGAAATGAGCGCCAATGGCATCGTGGTAAAAGAAGGGGAATGGATTTCGGTGGACGGTGGCTCAGGAGAGGTTTACCTGGGCAAACTGGAGCTGACCGTGCCGAAGCTGGAAGAGCAGAAAGATCTGCTGACACTGCTGCAGTGGGCGGATGAAATTGCCCGCCTGCAGGTGTGGGCCAACGCCGATTATCCGAAGGATGCTCAGCGGGCTCGTTCTTATGGCGCCAAGGGGATTGGTCTGTGCCGCACCGAGCACATGTTCTTCGAGCCGGAGCGCCTGCCGATCGTTCAGCGCATGATTCTTGCTGAAACTACCGAGGAGCGCAAGAAGGCTCTGGATGAGTTGCTGCCCTCTCAGCGGTCAGATTTCGCCGGTCTGTTCGAAGCCATGGACGGTTACCCGGTAATTATCCGCCTGATCGACCCGCCGCTGCATGAGTTCATGCCCGATGAGGAAAAACTCCTCGAAGAGGTGATCACCATGCGGGTGAAGGGTGAGACCGAAGGCCTGGTCGAAAAAGAAAAATTACTGGCCAGCATTCGCGCGATGCACGAAAGCAACCCCATGATGGGTTTGCGCGGGGTGCGCCTGAGCATTTACATGCCTGAGATTGTTGAAATGCAGGTGCGCGCGATCTTCGAGGCGGCTGCGGATTGCACCAAACGCGGGATTGTGGTCAAACCTGAGGTGATGATCCCGCTGACAGGAACGGTCAACGAGTTGAAGTGGATTCAACCGCGCCTGGTGCGCATTGCCAAGACCGTGATGGAAGAAAAAGGCGTCAACTTCTCGTACAAGTTCGGTACGATGATCGAGATTCCGCGCGCGGCCCTGACCGCAGGCGAGATCGCCGAGCTGGCCGAGTTCTTCTCCTTCGGCACCAACGACCTGACGCAAATGACCTTCGGGTACAGCCGCGATGATGCCGAGCGGAACTTCCTGGTGCTGTATGTGGAACAGGGTATTTTACCGAAGAACCCCTTCCAGACCCTGGACCGCGAAGGTGTGGGCAAGCTGATGCGTATGGCCGTGGAAGATGGCCGCAAGACCCGTCCCGACCTGGAGGTGGGTATCTGCGGCGAGCATGGTGGTGACCCCGAGTCGATCGAGTTCTGCCATATCATCGGCCAGAATTACGTGAGCTGCTCACCGTTCCGTGTGCCGGTAGCCCGCCTCGCTGCAGCCCAGGCTGCCCTGAAATACAGCTAGTTGGCTGTTGAAAGTTAATCAAGACATGCAATCCTGGTTTTTCAGGGTTGCATGTCTTTTTTTGGAAGTATGGGATGGACAATCCTCACGGGGTATTGCACGAATTTTTGACGATTTCTCCTGTTTTGATATAATTTCATCAGAAAACACAATTTACCAAGTTTTTGGGCAGTGCCTGAAAAGGTACTGTCTCGAAGCGGGCTCTCATCGGGAGGATTTTCATGGAAAAAAGTGAGCATTTCAGGTTGTACCACGAAATGGTGGTGATTCGCCGCCTGGAAGAGAAAGCCGCCGAACTGTATCAGCAAGGCAAGATCGGCGGTTTCTTACACCTTTACATCGGCCAGGAAGCCGTTTCAACCGGGTTGATTTCGGCGCGCCGCCCTGAGGATCGGGTGATCACAGCGTATCGTGACCATGGGGTGGCGATCAACTGCGGCCTTTCGGCACGCGAAGTGATGGCAGAATTGCTGGGCAAAGCTACAGGTTGCTCAAAAGGGAAGGGCGGTTCGATGCACATGGCCGATGTGCATAAAAACTTCTGGGGAGGGCATGCCATTGTGGGGGCTCATTTACCCATTGCGGCCGGCCTGGCCCTGGGTGATGCCTATATGGGCAATCAGGCTGTGACGCTGTGCATGTTTGGGGACGGAGCAACGAATATCGGTTATTTTCACGAGGCGCTTAATCTTTCCAAAGTATGGAATTTGCCCGTCCTCTGGGTGTGTGAAAACAACCTGTATGGGATGGGAACAGCAGTAGAACGGGCCTCTGCGGTTTCGGAAATTTCACAAAAAGCCCTGGGTTATGGCATGCCCAGCCGTAGAGTGAATGGCATGGATCTGATGGAAGTGCGCCAGGTCGCAGCAGAAATGATCGAGCAGATCCGTCAGGGCGCCGGGCCGATGATGCTGGAGGCTATTACCTACCGCTTTCGAGGGCATTCCATGGGTGATCCGGAGCGTTATCGTAAGCCCGAGGAAGTACACCGTTATCAGGAGAATGACCCCATTGGCATTTACCGGCGTTATCTGATCGATCAAAAGATCGGCACCGAGGATGAGCTGAATGCACTGGATGATGACGCAATGGCAGTGGTTCAGGATGCGGTGGAGTTTGCCGAGGCCAGCCCGGAACCGGCACCGGAAGAACTTTACACGAACGTTTACGTCGAGGCGTGAGAGGGTACCATGGCTAGAATAACGATGCGCGAAGCAATTTCTCAGGCGTTATGGGAAGAGATGGAACGAGACCCCAAGGTATTCATCCTTGGGGAAGAAGTGGGAGTGTGGGGCGGAACTTATGCTGTCACCAAGGGATTCTATGATCATTTTGGGCCTGACAGGGTGCGTGATACTCCCATTGCTGAAGCTGCGATTGTGGGTTCGGCCATTGGTGCGGCACTTACAGGGTTGCGCCCCGTGGCAGAGATCATGACAATTAATTTCGCCTTTTCGGCGATGGATCATATCGTCAATCAGGCGGCAAAAATCCACTACATGTTTGGCGGGCAAATGACCGTCCCTCTGGTGATCCGTGCGGTGAGCGGCGGCGGGCGCCAGCTCGGAGCTACCCATTCTCAAACACCGGACGCCATATTTGCACATTTCCCGGGTTTAAAAGTAGTTGCCCCGGGTACCCCGGCTGATGCCAAAGGGTTGTTGAAGGCTGCTATCCGAAGTGATGACCCGGTACTTTTCATCGAACATGCCACGCTCTACCAGGTGCGCGGTGAGGTGCCGGAGGGTGATTATATTGTTCCCCTGGGAAAATCTACCGTACAGCGTGAGGGACGTGATCTCACGCTGGTTACCTACAGCAAGATGCTGGAGGTTTCTACCAAAGCGGCTGATCAGCTTGCCAGAGAAGGGATCGAGGTGGAAATTGTCGACCTTCGGTCGCTTCGCCCGCTGGACATGGGGCCCGTTCTGGCTTCTTTCAAGAAGACCAATCGCGCGGTGATTGTGGAAGAGGGGTGGAAATCCTACGGGGTGGGTTCTGAAGTAGCCGCCCGGCTTTATGAAGAAGCTTTCGACTATGTCGATGCTCCCATTAAACGGGTGGCTCAAAAGGAAGTCCCGTTACCGTATAACCGCACGCTGGAGCAATCGGCGATCCCCGGGGTGGAGGATGTAATCACAGCGGTTAAGGAGGTTCTCCATGGCTGAAATTGTCACCATGCCCAAACTGGGATTTGACATGCAGGAAGGCACGCTGGTGCGCTGGGTGAGGGTTGAAGGAGAAGCCGTTGAAAAAGGCCAGGTGCTTGCAGAGATCGAAACCGATAAAGCCACGGTTGAAGTTGAATCGGTAGCGAGCGGCATTGTGTACAAGCACCTGGTAGAGCAGGGTTCTGTGGTGCCGGTTGGAACGCCCATCGCGGTGATCGCCGCGCCGGGTGAGCAGGTAACCGATCTCCCGGGTGGGATGGAAGCGCCCGCAGCTGAGAAGTCTGCTGTGGCCGAAGTGCCCGTTGAAGCTGAAGCTCCGGCGGCTCCCGAGGTTTCAGGGGAGACAGGAAGGATCAAGGCTTCACCGCTGGCCCGCCGTCTTGCTCAGGAAAAGGGGGTGGACCTGGCAGGCATTCGGGGAAGCGGGCCGGGAGGGCGCATCGTGCGGAAAGATATTGAGGCCGCGCTGGCGGCGGCGACTCAATCTGTTCCTGCCGCAGTGATTCCCCCCGAAATGCCCCCAGCGCCGGCTGTACAACCGCCTGTGATGCCTCTGTGGAGCGAGACAGCGGCGGCCCCTCAGGACGAACGGCTTCCCATCGGGAAGTTACGTGCCGCCATTGGTCGGCGAATGGTGGAATCGAAGCAACAACTGCCTCATTTTTACGTCACTGCCAGTTATAACGTTGAAGCGCTGATGGCCTTGCGAAGCCAGTTGAATGCTTTCTTGCCTGAAGGGCAAAAATTGACAGTGAACGACTTCATCATTAAAGCGACAGCGCTTACTTTGCGAGAATTCCGAAACCTCAACGCCTCGATTGTTGATAAAGAAATTATCCGCCACGGGCATATTAATATCGGTGTAGCCGTTGCCGTGGAGGGAGGATTGTTGACCATTGTTTGCCGGGATGCTGATCTGAAGCCCTTACGGCTGATCTCAAGCGAGGTTCGCGATCTTGCGTTGCGGGCCCGGTCGGGGAAAGTGCGTCCTGAAGATATTGAAGGGTCTACTTTCTCGATCAGTAATCTGGGTATGTTCGATGTGGAAAACTTCGGGGCGATCATCAATCCACCCGAGGCGGCTATACTGGCGGTGGGTTCTGCCCAGAAAGTACCTGTGGTGGAGGGGGATGAAGTACGCGTTGGTGTGAGGATGAAAGCCACCCTCTCGGCAGATCACCGGGTGACCGATGGGGCTGAAGCGGCTCAATTTATGCAGGCTCTCCGGAAGTATTTGGAAGAGCCGTTACGTTTGCTGCTGTAAAAGGTATGGCGTTCTTGTACCGGCCTGGAACAACCCAGGCCGGTTTTTATATTTTATGGCTTGCGCTCATAAATGAGGCGATAAATATTGAAATTTTCAAAAATGTTCATAATATAACGGCGGGTTTCATCGGCCCGGATGACTTCCAGTAGGAGGTCTGGATCGCCCTTTGAGAGTTCTACCCATTGAAGGGTGTTGCCCGGTCCACCGTTGTAAGCCGCAAGGGCCGCCACGAGGTCTCCGTTAAAATAATCGCGCTGGCGGGCAAGGTAGCGTGCTCCAAACCGGATAGAAACAACGGGGCGAGAAAGATCACGGTCGGTATATCCCGGCGGCCAGTTCAATTGAGTGGCAAGTTCCTGGCCGGTGGCAGGCATGATTTGAAGAAGGCCGCGGGCGCTTGCAGAGGAGCGCGCAAAGGGTTCAAAGAGGCTCTCCTGGCGAATGACGCTGAGGAGGAAAAGAGGATTCAACTGTTCGGCGTCGGCGGCGGAGAGGATGAGATCTTTGAAGTAGATGCCAAAGCGGATGTGGTTGAAATAGGATGGGGCGCTGAGGGTGCCAGCGTCGTCTAACCCGGCCAGGTCAAGAATCTGGCGGCTGGAAAGGATGGCCTGGCGGTAAAAATTTTTCTCCAGAAGATGATTCATCAGACGGAAGGTCTGTACCGGGTCGTTAAGCACCTGTTGCCGCACGGTCTCATATTCATCGCGTGCCAGGGCGTACTCACCCAGGCGGTACAGTTCTTCAGCACGGAGAAAGGCCGGGGAACTCATGAAGGAAGTCATATCGGCCAGGTTGGTCTCGGGTGGCAGGTTGAAAGTGGTTTTCAACCAGGCTTCAGCGGTGGGCCGTTCTGCATTCAGATCATATCCCACGTCAAAGGGGTTAAGGATGGAGAATGGTGGGCGCCCGATGAGCAACTCGGCGGCACGCTCGCTATAATAACCGGTTGGGTCGGCTTGCACAGCCTGGCGCCAGGCTTCCTGCGCTAGGTCAGAATGCCCTTCTGCCTGATGAGTCTTCCCGATCCAGAGATAGGCCGCAGCCTGATCGCCAGGGGAAGAAGAGAGCACCAGTACGCGCTGGAAGATGGTGCGGGCACCGGAATAATTCTGCAGGCGGTAGAAAGTGACCCCCGTCAGAAACAGGGCGCGATACGCATTGCTGGAGGAAGGGTAAGCATCGATGACACGTTCCCAGGTTTCCGCGGCTCTGGTGAGATAGCCGCCTCGCTCAAAGATGCGGGCTGCCTCATAAAGCCGGTCAGGGGCATCGGATGCATCGGGTGCCAGGCGAACGTACTCGAGAAGAGTTTCAGCGGCCTGCTGATATTGATCGAGGTATGCCCAGAGGGTGAACGCCTTTTCGCTAAAGGCACGTGACCAGACAGCATCTCCCTGGTAATTCTGGATCACAATGTTGAAGTCCTCAAGCGCATTGCCGTATTCACGCATCGCTCTGCGGCAGAGAGCGCGGTAGAACCAGGCCTCAGCCGGTGCCGAACCGCTTTCGATGACGCGGGTCAGGGCATCGGCACCCAGTCCATATTGCCCGGCGAAGTAATCTACTTTACCCCGGTCGAGGTCATTGACGGGTACCCCTGCATTGACCAGTTCGACCAGGCCGGAGTAGCTCTCACTGGCAGAGGGAAAGCGGAGAATGGCCTCGGTAAAGCGGGCATACGCCTGTTCGGTCTCTCCGAGTTCAAGGTAAAGCTGACCGAGCAGATAATTGGCGTTGGCGCGCGCACTGTCATCGCTGGAGGTCTGGTAAACGTCAAGATAGGTGGTGACTGCGGCGGTGTAATCCTGCGCCATGGCATACGCTCGGGCCAGCTTAATGCAAATCCAGGACGGATCACCGGGAGGAGATGCTTCGAGAGCTGCCTGGTAGGCTTCTATGGCCGCCGGGGCGTTTCCGGCGGCCAGCAGAGCATCGCCGCGCCATTGCTGAATATAACCGTCAAGCAGGCCAGGACGAAGCTCCAGGTACTTCGCATAGGCTTCAGCTGCTGCGGCGTAATTTTGTTGAATCATCTGGGCTTCAGCCAGGTAGTACCAGGCTTCCGAAGGATCAGAATTCGGCGCATTTTCTTCAATGGCAGTTGTAAACCAGGTAATAGCCGAAGGGTAGTTGCGCAGGTTGAATAGAGCGCGGCCAATACCGGTGGCAGCAGCAGCGCGGGTTTCAGCATCCTTTGCTTCAGCATAGGTTTCCTGGTACTGGGTGAGGGCTTGCTCAAAATCGCCCAGGAAAAGGGCGTCTTCAGCCAGATGAAGGCGGGCGGCAGGCAGGGGTGTTGGAGTGGGGGTGGGAGTGGGGGTAGGGGTGGGAGTTGGAGAAGGGGTGAAGGTTGGGGTTGGGGTCGGCGTTGGGTTCATCCATAATGGAAGAATGGCCGGGGCGGCGCATGCGCCGGTTAGAAGGATCAGCAAGAATGAGAATGCCGCGAGTCGACGTTTCATATCTGGCTTATACCGGATGAAGAAGATTGTGTCAATACTTTGACAAAGCCGCTAAGCCATGTTAAACTTTGAGCGCCCACTGGCCCGGAGGATTCAGGATGAAGACGGGTCGGTCCCTTCTGGCGAAAAGTACTTCAGGGATTTACTGGCCAGTCCGGTAATCCCTGAGTTCCTGTAACCAGGAGGACAGGTAAGGATGAATGCGCACTGTCGACTGGGATTCTACCAACGCTCAGGTAAAGCTTATCGATCAGCGCCGGTTACCCGGTAGCCTGGTTGTGCTCTCTTTCTCACGATATCAAGACCTGGCGGAAGCCATTCGAAATATGACGGTACGCGGAGCGCCAGCCATCGGGGTGACGGCCGCTTTTGGGGTTGTCCTTGCGGCGTGGTATGCTACTCCGCCTACCCTTGAAGAAGCCAGGAGAGAAATTAAAAAGGCCATGGAGCTTCTTCGAGCGTCGCGCCCTACGGCGGTCAACCTTTTCTGGGCGCTGGATCGGATTCATCAGGTTGCTGAAGCACCGTATGAGAATCTGGATGCCCTGCGTCAGGCTCTGCTGGCCGAAGCTCAGCGGATGGCGGAGGAAGACGTTGCGACGAATCGCCAGATGGCCATGCAAGGAGCAGCACTTATTGAAGATGGTGATACGATCATTCACCACTGTAATACAGGCGCACTTGCAGCAGTGGACTGGGGAACCGCACTGGGGTGTATTCGCATGGCGCACGAGCAGGGAAAACGCATCCATGTCCTGGTGGATGAAACTCGCCCCCGGCTTCAAGGAGCCAGACTCACAGCCTGGGAGCTAGAGCAGTATGGTATTTCATACGAGATCATCTGCGATTCAGCCGCGGGCGCTTTTCTGCGAAGCGGAAAAGTTCAAAAGGTTTTCTTCGGGGCAGATCGGGTGGCGGCCAATGGTGATGTGGCGAATAAAATTGGCACGTACATGCTTTCGCTGGCCGCGCATGCCAATGGCGTGCCGGTGATTGCGGTGATGCCTCTTTCTACGATTGATCTGCAAACCCCACACGGGGGAATGATTCCGATTGAAGAGCGCGATCCTGCCGAGGTGTTGAATCTTCAGATCAATGGAGAGCCGGTTGTTCCGAAAGGGGCGCGGGCACGGAATCCTGCGTTTGACGTTACACCCCATACATTAATCAGTGCGTGGGTTACTGAACGAGGGGTCATTACCCCGCCTTTTGATGTGCACTTTCAGGCGATCCTTGAAGCAGGGTCGAAGCCTAATTGAGGAGCGGGTAAGCGTGACGATTCTCTGTACGGGTTCGGTGGCGTTTGATTATTTGATGTCGTTTCCGGGTTATTTTAAGGATCATATCCTGCCCGATCGGCTGGAATCGATCAGTCTATCTTTCCTGGTTGAATCCATGATTCGTCAGCGGGGAGGCAATGCTCCGAATATTGCCTATACACTGGCCCTGTTAGGAGGGCGGCCTTCGGTGATGGCCACAGTAGGAGAAGACTTTGGTGAGTATCGTGCCTGGCTGGAAAGCCGTGGGGTGGATACTTCCAACATTCGAGAGGTGCGCGGAACATATACTGCCTCGTTTTTTGCCAACACGGATCGGGCCAACAACCAGATTTGCAGTTTTTACCCCGGGGCGATGGCTTTTGCCACCCAGCTTTCTCTGCATGACCTGCCAGATCGCCCTGAGCTGGTGGTCATCTCACCGAATGACCCGGGGGCGATGTGCCAGCTGGTGCGGGAGTGCCATGCGTTGAACCTTCCTTATCTTTATGATCCCAGCCAGCAGGTAGTGCGGTTATCACCTGATGATATTCGAGAAGGGGTAACTGGGGCCGATAGCCTGTTTGTCAATGAGTACGAATTTGAGCTGGTGCAAAAACACACTGGAATGACCCCTGATCAAATCATTGAGCAGGTCGGCTATCTGGTTGTTACCCTGGGGGCAAAAGGGGCGGCCATTTACGCCGATGGCCACTGTTATGAAGTGCCGGCGGCCACCCCACGGGCAATACTTGACCCAACCGGCGTGGGAGATGCCTTCAGGGCGGGGTTCATCCGGGGCAGACAGCTTGGACTGCCCTGGGAAACCTGTGGAAAAATGGGATCTCTGGCGGCTGCCTATTGTCTGGAAACGCGTGGCCCACAGGAGCATTCCTTTACCCTGGCTGAATTTGTAGGCCGGTATCGAGAGCAGTTTGGTGATGATGGTCAGGTGGATATCTTGTTAGAAAACAGCCTGAGCCCCGGGTAGCAACCCTGGCTGGTCCATGAGAGGGTTGATGCAGGGCCTGGATGTGTTGGAATCTGAGATGGAGGAATCATGACAAATTTTGATATTAAAGACCCAAAGCTGGCCGAAGGTGGGCGTTTGCGGATCGAGTGGGCTGAGCGTGAAATGCCAGTGTTGCGTTTGATCCGCGAAAGATTTCAGAAAGAACGCCCATTAGAAGGGGTGCGCATTTCTGCCTGCCTGCATGTGACCACCGAAACGGCAAACCTGATGCGAACCTTACAGGCAGGCGGAGCAGATGTGGTGCTGACGGCCTCCAACCCGCTTTCGACTCAGGACGATGTCGCGGCGGCGCTGGTGAATTATTTTGAAATCCCCACCTTTGCCATTAAGGGTGAGGATAACATCACCTATTATAAGCATCTTCGCGCGGCTTTGGATCACCGCCCTCACATGACCATGGACGATGGGGCTGATCTGGTGAGCACGTTGCACAAGGAGCGGCGTGAGCTCTTACCAGAAGTAATCGGGGGTACCGAAGAAACCACCACGGGAGTCATTCGCCTGCGGGCGATGGCTGCAGACGGCGCACTGGCCTTCCCGATCATTGCGGTGAATGATGCACTTACCAAGCATTTCTTCGATAACCGTTATGGCACCGGCCAATCTACGATCGATGGTATTATTCGGGCCACCAACGTATTGCTGGCAGGTAAGCATTTTGTGGTTGCCGGGTATGGCTGGTGTGGTCGCGGCCTGGCCAGCCGGGCGCGTGGTATGGGCGCCAATGTGATTGTGACCGAGGTCGACCCCCTCAAGGCGCTGGAAGCGGTGATGGATGGCTTCAGTGTGATGCCAATGCAGGAAGCCGCCCGCGTGGGAGATATTTTCTGCACTGTGACCGGGGATATCAACGTGATTGACCGCCATCATTTCGAAGTAATGAAAGATGGTGCAATCGTGGCTAATTCGGGTCATTTCAACGTAGAAATTAACATTCCTGCCCTGGAGGAGCTTTCTACCGGAAAGCGCCTGGTACGGCCCTTTGTGGAAGAATATACTTTAAAAGATGGGCGGAAGATCTTCCTGCTGGGCGAGGGGAGGCTGATCAATCTGGCCTCGGCAGAAGGGCACCCGGCCAGTGTAATGGATATGTCTTTTGCCAATCAGGCGCTCAGCGCGGAGTATATGCTTAAGAACCATTCCAGCCTGGAAAAGCGGGTGTATTCTGTTCCGGAGGCGATTGACAAAGAAATTGCCAGGTTAAAACTGGCGGCCATGGGGATTACCATCGATGACCTCACCGAGGAGCAGATTCACTATCTGAATTCCTGGGAAGAAGGCACGTAAAATGGCCTTCTGATAAGAGATGGTGAAGGGGTTATCCAGTGTTCGGGGATAACCCCTTTTGATTCACCTCATGGAGAGCGGCGTGGCGCCGGTAATACGAATGAGTTCAGCGGGAGTGATTGGAAAGACGGCATGGGGGGTTCCCGCGGCGGCCCAAATGATCTCGTAATGCAACAGGTCTTCGTCCACGTACGTTTCCAGGGGTTTTTTGTGTCCAAGCGGAGGCACCCCGCCGATGACAAAACCGGTGTCTGCTTCTACCTGGGCGGCTGAAGCCTTGCTCAACCTGCCCCCAAGTTTTTCACCGACTGACTTTTCATTGACCCGGTTGGCGCCAGATACCAGAAGGAGGACGGTCTTTCCGGGGGGATCGAGTACGAAGACGAGCGATTTTACAATTTGTCCTACTTCACAGCCGACGGCCCGGGCGGCTTCTTCGGCAGTGCGGGTGCTGTCTGGCAGTTCACGGACAAGGACTGAACACCCTGCCTGAATCAGGGTCGTTTGAACACGTTGAGCCTGTGGATGCATAGTGTCTCCCTGAAAAGGATTTAAGTCTTCCAGACTCTGGCCACAAAATGGACGAGTGCGGCGAGTCCCTTGGCTAATGGGCTTACCTGAATGGTTTCATCGAGGGTATGGGCGTGGTGTCCGATGGTTAAACCCAGCGTGAGCGCCGGGAGCCCCAGACTGAGCGGAAGGTTGGCTTCTGTGGAGGCGATATCCAGATGAGGAGAGAGGTTCAACGAGCGCAGAATAGTAACTCCTAACTGCACCAGTGGATGACTCGCCGGGATGGATCCGGCAGGTCTCCAACCAATTCGGGTGGTTTCGATGGAAACTCCGGGGCGTTCCAGACTTTTCGCGGAACGGAGCGCCTGTGTCACAAGCTCCTCCAATGCAACCGCGCTCTCAGAGCGAAAATCAACTTCCATGGTTGCACTGGCAGCAATGGCATTGATGGAAGTGCCCCCTTGAAGGATGCCAATGTTTAAGGTGGAGCGTGGCCGGCGGGTGAGGCGTAACTTTAACAAACGATTTGCCAGGTTTACCAGTTCATGAATAGCTGAAGGAGCACCATAATCAGACCAGGAATGGCCGCCAGCGGTTTTCACCGTGAAGCGGTACCGGTCTACTCCCAATCCGCGGTGAATTATATTTCCAAGCCCCATTCCTTCCAGTGAAAGATAGGCGAGAGGGCGATCTGTAAATTGCTCAACGAGGTGACGCATTCCGGAAAGATTCCCCAACCCTTCTTCGCCGACCGTGGCGGCCAGCCAGAGATCTCCTTCAGGGAAAATGCCGGTTTGTCGAAGGAGATGGGGAAGGTGGAGAAGGGCTGCCAGCCCTAATGCGTTGTCTCCAATTCCCGGCCCGATGATTTGATCCTCCTGACGTTGAAGGGGGAGAGGATAACCGGGGGGAAAAACGGAATCCAGATGGGCGCTGATGATCAGTGGAGAAGCGCCGGGCTGGCCTTTCAGGCAGGCCAGAACATTCCCCACTGCATCCAGGTGGGGGTTGGTGAGGTTTTGCTGTTGAAATTGTTCCAGGACGTAAGCTGCCCGCTGTTCCTCATGAAAGGTTGGGGCGGGGATTTGCTGAATGAGGCAGGCAGTTTCAACCACCTGCTGTGTTTGCCGGGAGTCGATCAAAATCATGCGCGGCGAACCATATCTCGGAGGGATTCCATGCGGGCTTGAGGAAGCCCTGGAAGCACTCCGAAAGCATAGAAAGGATCAGGGCTTTCCATAACCACTGAGGCAGAAATATTACCCTGGAGCGCGGCCTGTACAGGATCATAGGTGGTACGAAAACCGGCCAGAAAACCGCCGTTGAAGGCATCACCGGCGCCATCAGGACAACGTATTCGAGAGGGATAGGGCGGGATGATCCAGCGGCCGTGAGATGAATGTTCATAAACCAGCTGGTTACCACCGGGACGTTTTATGACGATCATTTCACATCCCCATGAAGCGAGCATTTCTGCCAGCTCCCATAAATCTTTGACCTGATCACGAGCAAGGTTTCTCAAGGCATCTTCGGTGATGAGGAAAGCCGTTAAACCGTGAAGTAAAACCGGGAGATCATCCCAGAAAGCAGGGTCGGTATACCCATTGCCTGTCTCCAGAGTGATGGTGTGGATATGCTTTTGCCGCAAGAGGGGGGGAACCAGGGTGTGGCTCAGGTAATCCAGGGGAGCTATGTGAGCGGCAGTGGCATCAAAGTAATCGTCTGGAAAGTCGTTGGGGCGGATCGTATACCATCTTGGGCGGATACGGTCATCCAGAGTGCGATTGGGGGGAGTGTATCCCAGCAAGGCCGGTGGAAAAGGCCGTTGGAGGCGAGCGTAATGAGCCACTGGCTGGTCTTCCAGCCGGGTTTCCAGATCGGGATACACGATAAACTCACGCAGGTCCACAGGTTCTTCAAGCCGCCGAATTCCACGGGTATCGAGCTGGTATTGATGGCATTTTTTTATCCACTCATCAGGGTAGTCGCATCCAACCCTGCCGACCAGCCCCACGCCCGTATCCCAGACGCTAATCCCTGCCGCAGTATACAGCATGCTTCCGCCGGGAATGTCTTCCAGAACCCTGTCTTCCGGAAGGATCATGAAACGGCGGGTTAACCGACCGATGACCAGGTAGCGAATGTGGGAAGGAAATTCGTCCATAGGTTGAGAAACCCTGTGAATTCTAAAAAAAGAGGTTTCCAACCATGCCATGGAAACCTCATCCAAGGACGGAAGAAAATATCTAACGCGCGCCCAGCTCAGCAAGGAGCTTGAGCACCGCCAGAACCCCAAGCCCGACCTTGACGCCATCTCCGGCGGTCAGTTTTGGTCGAGATTGAGCCTTATCTGCCTGTTGTACCAGAACGAGGGCACCAATGACACCAATCACCGCGCCTATCACGCCGCCGATGAGTAACGTTTTGGTTTTCCAGTTATTATCCATGAGAGGCCTCATCCCCTTAGTATGAACTTTTTCCTGAGGTATTGAACTCTGGCATTCATTTGATGGACGAAGAAAACAGGTGCAACGACACGGTCAGCCAGAGACCGTGCCAGCAGGCGAAGCTGATGGAAGATCCCCTGGAGGCGAATCAACCAGCCGGCAAGTTTTTGGTGAAAGATGGATACCCCTCGAACGATAAGGAATAGAATAACCAGAGTGAACAGGCTGGTAATCAGGTTAGGAAGGATTACGAAAATGGCGGAAATATTTCCCCACCGATTAACCTCACTGCTCTGGTGGACGGTTCCAATTACAGCAAGCACTGCAAGACCCACTCCTACCAGAATACTCAACCAGAGAGGAAGCAAGATTTGGGTGAGTACCTGGCGATGGTGCTTTTGTGTGGACTCTGTGCTTTTCCAATCTTTCATAGATTGATTTTAATACATTCCTGAGTTTCCGAGGAGCCCAATCCGGGGTTTGTTTTTATATACGCAACTGTTAAAATTTCAGGTATAATTGGAGCAACAAACGGTAAAATCGTTTTTACTGCTGCTTAAGTAAAGAAGTCAGCAGGTAGCGGTGAACTTTGGATAACAATTGGCACGTGGAACCAGGCTTTCGGGGGAGCAGGAAGGGGATGCTCACCGCCGGGCATGTTTGATGGTCTTTGTTGAAGAGGAAGGTCAGAGAGTAGAAAAGGATCGGAGTTGTGGATCGGATTCTGTCCTGGTTCATCGTTTCTAGCGATGCTGGTATGACCTTTTCGGACCTTTCTTTCAGAAAGAGGGAGAGGAACGTCCGGGTATCCTCCAGGAGGGATTACCTTCTTCTCTTGATTTGTTCGGTTTGATGCCGCTTTTAGCGGAAGGGCCGACACGTACCTGTGAAATGCCAGAGCAGCCGCTGCCTGCAGTGCAGTTCAGCGGCTGCTTGCGTTCTGGATGAGATATGGATGGCATACACAAGGTCACTGGATTAAAAGCTCAGAAAAGAAACCCGGAACGGATCAATGTGTATCTGGACGGGGAGTATGCTTTTAGTCTGGCGCGAATTGTGGCAGCGTGGTTGTCTGTCGGTCAGGTGCTGACGGTAGAAAAAATCAACCAGCTTCGCGAGCAGGACACTCTGGAAAAGGCCTATCAGACAGCGTTGCGGTTGATCAATATTCGACCGCGGGCGGAAGCCGAGATCGAAAAAGGGCTTCTTTCTCGGGGTTATTCTGGAGAAGATTGTGCACGGGTGATCGATCGTCTGAAGCAGGCTGGCTTGCTGGGTGATCATCAGTTTGCCCATCAATGGGCTGAGAACCGCGCTGAACTTCATCCACGCAGCCGAAGGCTGGTAGCTGTTGAATTGCGTCAAAAAGGGGTGGCAGAAGAAGCGATCGAGCAGGCTCTTCAAGACTTACCGGATGAAAGCACCCTGGCTTACGAGGCTGCCAGGCGAGCCGCCAGGAAGCTTTATCATCTGGATCGAGAATCTTTTCGCAAACGTCTGGCGGGGTTCCTGGCACGAAAGGGCTTTTCTTACGACGTAGCCCTGGAAACCGTCAGGCAGGTGTGGAGTGAACACCTTGAAGAAAGCGGCTCATCTTAATATAAGGTGAGGTAATAAGAACCTATGGGACCCAATGGAACAATTACACTGATCCTCTTCTTGTTGATTGAGCTGATCATCGGAGCGGTCATCATCTTTTTTGTGACCAGATCGCTCAATGCACGCTATGTAAAACACCAGGAAGAACAGGATAAAAAGGCCGATAATGTAGTCCAGCTTGCCATTGAGAAGGCCAAATCTATTGAACTGGATGCCAGAGATAAGGCTTATAAAATCCTGCAGGAGGCCGAGCAGGAACTGGGAAAGCGCAGACAGGAACTGGCCCGGGAGGAAGAACGGCTGACCAAACGGCGAGCTGATCTGGACTTTCGAATAGAGCGGCTGGAACAGCGCGAGCAATTGATTAACAAGCGGCAAAGCGCCATCGATAAACGCGCCAATGAAGTCGAAAAGCTGTATGAGAAAGAAATGGAAGAACTCCAGCGCATTGCCCAGATGAGCACGGAAGAAGCCCGTACGATTGTTTTACAACAGGCAGAAAAAGAAGCCCGGGCCGATATGGCGCGCATCATCCGGCAAATAGAAGCCGAGGCGCGCCTGGAGGGCGAAAAACGCGCCCGCGAGATCATTGCCGATGCTATTCAAAGGGTGGCCTCTGAACATGTCGCCGAGGTGACCACCTCAGTGGTGCCCCTGCCAAACGAGGAAATGAAGGGACGAATCGTTGGGCGAAACGGACGTAACATTCGCGCGTTTGAACAGGTGGCCGGGGTGGATGTGATTGTGGATGATACCCCTGAAGCAGTGACTATTTCTTGTTTCGATCCGGTGCGGCGAGAAGTGGCACGGCGAGCCCTCGAGCGCCTCATTCTGGACGGACGGATTCACCCGGCCCATATCGAAAAGGTGCTGGCTGACGAACAGCGTCAGGTGGAAAAAGATATTGAAGAGGCAGGCCAGCAGGCCGCCTTTGATGCCAACGTAGCCGGATTGCATCCTGAAGTGCTTAAGATGCTGGGGCGCCTGCGATACCGCACATCCTACGGGCAAAACCAGCTTGCCCACGCGGTTGAGGTATCCAGGCTGGCGGCGGTCATTGCTTCAGAACTCAATGCCGATGTGGAAGTATGCAAGGCAGGCGGGCTTCTTCACGATCTGGGGAAAGCCATGGATCACAACACGGAAGGAACCCATGCCAGCATCGGCGCGGAATTTGCCCGACGTCATGGCGTCAACCCGCGGGTGGTGAACTGTATTGCATCCCATCATCACGAAGTGGAACAGGAATCGGTTGAGGCGGTGATTGTTGAGGCCGCAGATGCGATCTCGGGAGCACGGCCGGGGGCGCGGCGTGAAGACCTGGAGCAATATATCAAACGGTTACGAGCGCTGGAAGATATTGCCAACAGTTTCAAGGGCGTCAGCCAGAGCTATGCCATTCAGGCCGGGCGCGAGGTGCGCATTATCGTCAGGCCGGAAGATGTGGATGACCTGGCGGCGATGCGGATGGCGCGGGATATTGCCAAGAAGGTAGAAGAAACCATGCAATATCCGGGGCAAATCAAGGTGACGGTCATTCGGGAGACACGCGCTGTAGATTACGCCAAGTAATCTTACTCCAAATAAGAGGAACACGGTCGGCTTCAGTGCCGACCGTTTCTTATTGGTGAAACAAAAGGATTTTCTGTCCGTTCTTCCTGAACGGTGGTTTCCGGGCCATGGCCACAGAGCAGGCGGGTATGCAAAGGGAGTGAGAAGATGTGCTGGCGGATGCTCTGGATGAGCTGAGCGCTGTTTGCGCCGGGCAGATCGGTGCGCCCAACCCCCCGGCGGAAAATAAGATCGCCGCAGAGCGCTACCCCGGGATGCGGAGCATAGAAAATGACATGCCCCGCACTGTGACCTGGAGTATGGCGAACTTCCCATCGGGTTTCACCGAGGGTGAGGATTTGCCCGTGTTCAAGCCACTGGTCGGGGTCGGGAAGTGGCGGCATGGGAAGGCCAAACCACTGGCTTCCACCACCGGCTTTCCACAGGGGGTGATCGGCGGGGTGCAGGGCGAGGCTGACCGGTGATGAAAAAGCCGACTGCAAAGTGGCAACACCGGCAATGTGATCAAAATGTGCATGGGTGATCCAGATTCCCGCCAGCGACCAGCCGCGGCGATGGATCTCCTCGATGACCGTCTCAACTTCGAAGGTCGGGTCAACCACCACTACCTGGCCGGAGGACGAATCGACAAGAAGGTAGGTGTTGGTTTCCAGTGGGCCGAGGACAAAGGTGAGGATTTCCACAGGCATGGGTTCCCTCTCAGACACGGTTGGAAGGAAAGGCAGGCTGGGAGGCGCGGCGAACTCTGATGGCGCTATTGATCCCGATCAGGACGAGGATCAGGATAAGGCTGGCGAGGTAAACCGAACGGGGGTCAGCTTCGTAAAGCCTGCCGGCAAGTATGGGAGCAAGGATCACCGCCATGCCATTGGCTGTTTCGATCAAGCCAAAAGCCAGGCCGGTTTCGGTAGAGCGGATGAAATAGCGGGCATAAGCCAGCCCCATGGCCCGGGTGAGGCGGAATCCACCGACAAAGAAATATCCAATGGCGAATGCGGTTACCGACTGCCCCTGCCACATCAGGAAAGAAAAGACACCCATCAGAGCGGTGCCGGTGAGAAACCCTATGGGGGCAGAAAGATGTCCTAAACCAAGGCCGATGAGGGCGTTTCCCAGGCTCCCGATAGCCCCAAGTTGACCAATGGCATGCAACGGCAGACCGACTTCATTTTGGAGGAAGTTGGGGGTCAGTGGCTGGGGCAGGTAGAGAGAAAAAGTAGTGAGCATGATCAGGCCGAGCAGGCCCAGGTAACGCGAATTACAGAGCAAATTGGGCCGCAGGGCGGCGGTTTCATGATGTTCATCAGCCGGGGCCTGGCGAATGAAGAAGATCATCACGGTGGAAATGAGAAAGAGGATGGCGGAAAAGAAATAAATGCGCCTGATGCCAGACCCTTCGGCAATGAACCCTCCCAAAATCGGCCCGATCACCATTCCCAGGTTAAAAAGAGCAGAAGGGAGGGTGAGGGCGCGCTCAACGCTCCAGTTTCCTCGGACACGGATCAGATAAGCGTTCATTGGCGCAATGACAAAGGAGGTCAGTCCGTAGCACAGAAGGCCGATGACGAACATTGAAAGGGAGGTGGCTGCGGCCATCAGGATGGTGGCGGCGAGGGCAAAAACCCATGACGCCCACATGACCGGACGGGGGCCAACTCGGTCAGAAAGGTAACCAGCAGGAGCCTGGGCAACGGTCATGGAAATCCCCATGGCTCCGAGGATCAGGCCGATGGTTACCGGGTTGGCGCCCCACTGCTGGAGGTAAATAGGCTGAAAATAGGTGAACATGCCTTCACCTACACCCCAGATCAACAATGAAAAGGCTACGAGGAGCAGGTCGCGGGGGATCAAAGCTGTATCAACTCCCTGGGTAGATCGCTGAGAGATTCACATCCATCCGCGGTGATGACGACATCATCTTCAATGCGGACACCGCCCCGCCCGGGCAGATAAATGCCCGGCTCGATGGTGTAGGTCATGCCTGCGGTGAGCAAAAGGTCATTTTCCGAGAAGATGTAGGGGGGCTCGTGGTCTTCCAGTCCCAGCCCATGACCCGTGCGGTGAGTGAAGTACGCACCATACCCGGCGTCGGTGATGATTTTCCGGGTTTGCCGGTCAACCTGCCCGGCGGGGATGCCGGGCCTGCCTGCCGCTCGGCCAGCCTGGTTAGCCTGCTGGACAATGTGGGCGATCTGGCTCAATTCGTCTTCTACTTTGCCGATGGCGAAGGTGCGGGTGAGGTCTGAAAAATAACCCTCACAGGTGGCGCCCCAGTCCACGACGAGCAGATCTCCCTGCTGGATGGGGCGGTCGGTTGGAGTGGCATGCGGGTTGGCGCTGTTGGGCCCGGCAGCCACGATGGGGGCAAAGGGCAGATGCGTGTCTGCGCCGTGGCGGAGAATCTGGTTCACCAGTTCAGCGGCGATCTGGTTTTCGGTGATACCGGGGCGGATGACAGGCAGAGTGGCAATGAGCGCTTTTTGGGCAATCTCGACTGCCCGACGCATGAGCGCAATCTCCTGTTCATCCTTTTGCATACGAAGAGCTGAAACGACCCCCTCAGCGTTGATCCACTGGGTCTGGGGGAAGGCCGATTCGAGGTATTTAAGTTCCAGAAACCGAAGCCAGTTTGGTTCGACACCGATCTTCTGGATGGATTTTCCCAGGAGGGCAGCTGCCCGGGAAAATGCTTCGGGCCAGGTGGCCGGGTTATCTCCATACGAAATGGCCTGGATCGGGAAGGGGGCCTGGGAGAGGCGGGAGGTTTCAAGATTGGCCAGGATGAAGACAGGCTGGTGCCCGGGAGTAAGAATCAGCACGGTTGGTCTTTCCATCAGGTGGAAGGAGAGCCCCGTAAGATAGCGCTGAGTGGGTGAGGGATTGAGCACGATGGCGTCCAGGCTGGCATCTTGCAGTGCGGCGTAAAGCTTTTGCAGGCGTTGTGAGAACATGAATGCGCTCCAAAAGTAGAATACCCTCCGATTATAAACGAAACAGGCGGCTCATCGCCGCCTGTCGTTGGGGTTAGATTTTCCAGTAGAGGCCATTCTCGCGTGCCATCAGTTTGTGATCAATCATGTATCTTCGCAGTGATGCGAAGTCATCATGGTATCGCTTGAGGAACTCGTTGATCTCTTTCTCGGTGTATTGCCGGTTATCTTCAAGCGCCTGATGGATGTGCCGTAAAAGAACCAGCAATTTCTTTTCCTGAGCGGGAATGGTTTTGAAGCGTCCATCCGGGGTTAGAAAATCGTGCAGGACTTTCCGATCATAGGCTTCCAGGTCGGTGTTTTGAGCCAGGCGAGCAAGATTTTCACGTTTCAAGAGCCGGCGAGACATTTGTTCCAGCTGATCGGTTTGTAAACTGTACACCGAATAGTAGCCTTCAGCCCGCGCACTCACCAGACCGGCCTCGCTCAGGCGAGAAAGATGATGGGATACGGTTGAGGCACCCAGGTTTAAACTGGCGGCAAGTTGCTCCACGGTGTGAGGACCGGTGGCCAGCAGGCCAATGATTTTGAGCCGGTTGGCATCAGAAAGGGCCTTAAAGAAGGCCAGCAGTTCTTCAATGGGGAGGTTCATTTCTGTTTCCATTTTGATATCCTTTATATTAATTTGATGATAATCAAATTAATTATACGCAGTTCGATTTGCTTGTCAAGTGGAAAAGGTTTTTTGGGGTTTTTATATACTCAGGAAGTTTTTAAAGAAAAGGCGGCGCGTAAAGCGCCGCCCCATAACCATCCCATATTTCCCTGAAAACTCAAGGGTAGGTATTGTTCCAGAACCAGTTGTAGCTGTAGTATCCTGAAGTTGGGCTCTGAGTACGAATGGCGATCCGGTCGAGGCCCTTTAATCCATCTGGAATGTTGAAGGTAAAGGTGAGGGTGCCGCCCGATCCCGAATCGATGGTTGCAACTTTGTTACCTCCGATCCCTTTGGTGCCATAGGTATTCATGTATACGTCAAAGTGATCTCCAGCCGGGAAGTTGGCAGTTTTGATGGT
>AMZC01000052.1_pt1 | contig 33360 bp, 27 predicted proteins | sample 948551 | NCBI WGS metagenome assembly AMZC01 (sample SAMN01120625, study PRJNA171369) | bioreactor sludge metagenome | biome: sludge; isolation source: anaerobic thermophilic cellulolytic sludge from lab reactor | place: China: Hong Kong, Shek Wu Hui wastewater treatment plant | collected... | reverse complement strand
AATTTTACACTACTACTTAAGACTATAACTGAAAAAATGTCCACATAATTTTTATATAAAATAACGAAGGAGTTTTTTATGTACAATTTCTAATTTATTATTATATTATTTTAGAAACTTTACGATTTCTTTATTTAGTATTATTGCAAAACATCAAAACTTTTTTCCTGAAGTAAATTGGCACAATCCATTGCTTTAGCGACTATATCATAATTATATAAAATATGATATAATTGCTATAAATACTTATTTTATAGTCAAATTTGAAAATTAAGTTAAGTTATGAAGTCATGGATTTTCTTAAAAAAGTTTTAAACACATCGTTTGATAATCTGGTAAATTATACATGTGTTTTGAATGGTTTCTTTATTAACAGTTCAAAAATAGTGAATTTGGTTTGGAATAAAATAAAATATTTGTATGCGCTGGAGGGTACTGAAACTTGAAAATTATTAGCCGAATTTTTGAAGGAATATGTTTGTTTTCGTTACTTGTGTTTTTGTTTGTTGGTTTTGTTTTCCCGTATCAGAATACTGGAGTTCAATTTGAAAAATTGGTTTCTATGAATGAAGGATGGGACTATAGAGTTAATGATAAGCTGGTCAAAAATATATTAAATTACCTTATACAAATTATGAAGCAAAGGCTGGGGATACTTTTTCTATATCCCGAATACTTCCTGAAACATTTAAAGATTCACAGGCATTATGTATTTTTACAGCATATGATTCGGTTCGAGTTACATTAGATGGCAAAGAAATTTATTCCTATGGCTATAAAAATTCTCATTATCCTCTATTTAAAGACAATAAAGGCTTTTTAAATAATGTTATACCTATTCCGGCAGGGAGTAACGGAAAAAAACTTGTTATAGAAATGGTTTCAGTTAATGATAAGTATGCAGGAGTAGTAAAAAAGGTATCTTATGGTAATCAAAATTCCGTTTATGCTGCACTTATTTTAAAAAAGTTCCCTGGAATCATGATATGTACATTTATTATTATGGCTGGTGTTTTATCGCTTATTATTTATTTCTCGTTGCGTATTAAAACCGGACATTGGGATGATAATTTTAAATTAATCGGTATTTGTGCACTTTGCAGTGGTTTATGGAGCATAAACCAGTATGATTTTTTCAGCTTAATTTTTGGGAATGCACAAATAACATATTTTATTGATTATTATTGCTTATTTCTGATGCCTATTGCGTTTAGTTTTTATATTTATAATCTGTGCCTGGAAAGAGGCAAAAAAATTATAGGTGGTATAATTACCGTTCATACTTTGTTTGTATTAACAGCTTTCATTTTACAGATTACAAAGGTTAAAGAATTGTTCGAACTATTATTTTTCTTTATTATTATGCTTATAATGGCAATTGTATTGGCTATAGGAGCAATTATATATGATTTAGTGGTAGAAAAGAATACAAGAATTAAATTATCAATGATACCGTTAATGATTGTATTAATTGGTGCAGTGTTTGATATTGCTTTATATTATTTAAGAATCTACAGTGAACGGTTTGCTACCTTTCCAATAAGCATTTTGATTTCCGTTATTACTTTAATGACTCTTTCCTGGAAACGCTATTTAAAGATTATTGCAGATCAGGAGAAAAAAGACCTTATGATAAAAATGGCAGATTTGGATCTAATGACTCAGGCTAAAAATCGTAATGCTTTTGAAAAGGAAATTGTTGAAATTTCTAAAAATCCCGAGCGCTTGAAGAATATTTGTATAACGGAATTTGATATGAATTATTTGAAATATATAAATGATCATTATGGACATGATACTGGAGATGAAGCTATACGAATCTGCTATAATATTATAAAAGATATAGTTGGCAGTAAGGGAGAGGTATTTCGAACAGGTGGGGACGAGTTTATTTGTATAACTTATGAACCGATAGAAAATATACAACCAGATTTGGAAAGGATGATAAAGGAACAGAATCTTCCTTATCCCTTGGAACTTTCTTATGGAATGGCATGTTTTAATCCTGAATTGGATGAAGATATACACGATGTTATTAAAAGAAGCGATAAATTGATGTATGAAATGAAGCAAATGATGGAATGTGACAAGGATGAGTATAAACGTAAATCCACGGCGAATAAAATAGAGGTGGAACGTAAGTAAAACATTTTGATGTAGAATAAGTTTAATAAACTCTCAAAAACTACCCGTATAAATTAATGCAGGTAGTTTTTTGTTTATTTGCAGATGTATTAAGAGTTTTTTGAAAATGTATGTAAAAGTACTGCCGTTATCCTTCTTGAAACATTAACTGCCATGATTTCATGTGAAGCTTTTTCTTTTGCTTTCCTGCTCCGGAAGTTACAATAATTTTTTTATAGTGTAATGCATTTCTTTTTTTAATTCTGTTTATTGAAGGAACTGCGCGGTTGCAGTCATTACAGCTTTTTATTATATAAATATTATGTTTGCAACTTAAGCAGCAATAAAACTGCTATATGGCATGAAAGCTATGTTTTGAAGAACTGAGGGATTCTATATAATCGCTTTCTGCTATTGTTAAGTGGAACATCAAAATGTTTACCAAATATTGAATAAAGCAGGGTGTTTTTATTATACTAATATAAAGTGAAGTATTAAAATAAAATTGAGAGGACTGGTTAAATGGCAAATAATGTATTATCGGACGGTCAAGTGTTGGAAGTTGCTTCTTTTAACGGTATAAAAGTCTATCAGATTAAAACAGACAGGTTTAAGACCAATTCAATAAACGTATTTTTCCATGATAATCTGAGCAGGGAAAATGCTTCAAATAATGCAATGCTACCGGCAGTTCTCAGGCGGGGCAGTGTCAATTTTCCGACAATTCAGGATATATCACTTTACCTTGAGGAATTATATGGTGCAACTTTTGACTGCGGTGTGACAAAAAAAGGTGAGAACCAAATAATTCAGTTTTATTTGGATTTTATATGCGATAAATACGCAAGTGGGGAAACTGATTTGACTAAGAAGGCTTTTGATCTTTTGTTTGAGATTATAACAAACCCTGTTACGGAAAATGGAGTGTTTAAGAGGGAATATGTACAGCAGGAAGCTAAAAATCTCAAGGAACTTATTGAGAGCAGAGTGAATGACAAAGTACAGTATGGTGTTGACAAATGCCTTGAAGTTATGTGTGAAAATGAACCCTTTGGTATTTTTGATTATGGCACCGTTGAAGATATAGATACCATAACTGAAAACAATCTCTATGAGCATTATAAATATTTTTTGGAAACATTGCCGGTTTACGTTTTTATTTCCGGAGACTTTAACGATGATAAAACAGGGTATATTATTTATAAACTCAAGCAGATTAATCGAAGGGAAATAAAAAAGATACAGCCGACTAATGTTGAGAAACATGTATCACAAGTCAGAGAAGTAGTTGAACGGATGAATGTTAATCAGGCAAAGCTATCTGTCGGTTTTAGAACCAATATTGAACCCAATTCGGAGAATTATTACAAGTTGATGCTTTATAACAGTATTTTAGGAGGAGGTATACATTCAAAACTGTTCCAAAACGTCCGTGAAAAAAACGGTATGGCCTATTATGTCTTTTCAAGACTTGAAAAGTTTAAAGGCTTGATGGTTATAAGTGCCGGTATAGAAATTAGCAATAAAGATAAGGCCTATGAGGTAATTGTGAAACAGCTTGAAGATATGAAAAACGGAAATATTTCAGATTATGAGTTTGAATCATCCATCAAAAGCATAGAAACCGGTATAAAGTCACTCAAAGACAGTCAACTGCAAATAGTAGATTTCAACTTAAGTCAAATTATTGCAGGAGCAAAGGACTCTCCCGATGACATAATTGAAAAAGTAAAAAAAGTTTCAAGGCAGGATGTTATAGATATTGCCAATTGTATTGAAATGGATACAGTATATTTTTTGACATCTATGTAGTTTTCTTTATACCGTTTAAAAAATAATCAATTCAATATGAGCTATAAGTTCTTTTGTCATATTATTGAAGTTTTATAAATTGATTTGATTTTATAACAATTTCTAAAGGCTATATGAAGGGAGAATAACCAATGGATATAAAAACTGTGGAATATAAAAACATTAATGAAACCATGCATATTTATGAGCATAGAAGTGGCCTTAAATGCTTTGTTATCCCCAAAAAAGGATATTCGAAGAAATTTGCAACGTTTGCAACCCATTACGGTTCGATAAACAATCAATTTATTGTACCGGGTGAGAGTGAAATCACAACAGTTCCGGACGGAATAGCACATTTCCTTGAACATAAACTTTTTGAACAGAAAGATGGAAGTGTGATGGACAAATTTTCACAGCTGGGTTCAAATCCAAATGCATACACCAGTTTTGCCCAAACTGCCTATCTTTTTTCGTGCACCGACAAATTTGATGAGAATTTTAGACTTTTGTTAAACTTTGTTCAAAATCCATATATTACAGAAGAAAGTGTGGAGAAGGAAAAGGACATTATCGGCCAGGAAATCAGGATGTACGAAGATAATCCAAACTGGAGGGTATTTTTTAACCTTTTGCTGGCTTTTTATGTGAATAACCCTGTAAAGATTGATATAGCCGGAAGTATTGAAAGTATAAGTAAAATAAATAAAGACATTTTATATACTTGCTATAATACCTTCTATCATCCTTCCAATATGATTATTGTGGTAGTGGGAGATGTTGATGCTGCTAAAGTTTTTGAACAGATAGATCAAAGTATAACAGTAAATTCCAGTAAGCCTGAAATAAAAAGGATTTTCCCCGATGAACCGGATAAAATTAATGAAAGCTATGTGGAGCAGAAACTTGCAGTAGCAATGCCTCTATTCCAAATGGGCTATAAGGACGTTGGCTTTTGCTCTAAAGGTATGGACTGCCTTATGAGAGAAACAGCAGTGAAAATTCTTCTGGAAATGATAATGGGAAGAAGCTCAAAATTATATAACGACCTTTATAATGAAGGACTTATAAACAATACTTTTGAATTTGACTACACAATAGAGGAAAATTATGCTTATTCGGCTTTCGGAGGGGAATCGAAGGATCCGCTGAAGGTTAAGGAAAAAGTACTGGAAGAAATAACATCCCTTCAACAGAGTGGCCTTAATATGGAAACCTATGAAAGGATCAGGAGAGCTCAAAAAGGCAGATTTGTTAAGCAGTTTAACTCTGTAGAAAGGATTGCCCATAATTTTGTATCGGTTTATTTTAAAGAAGTTAATATCTTTGATTATATGGAAGTATATGATAAAATAACTTTTGAATATGTAAATAAAGTGTTCAAAGAACATTTTACTGCCGACAGGCTAGCAATGTCGGTAATAAAACCAGCATAAGGGGGATAAATGGTGGGGTATGTAGAATTTCCTAAATTGGGACTTAGAATTCCTATAAATAGAGAGGCATTTAATATCTTTGGGATGTCGGTTTATTGGTATGGCATAATTATTTCTTTTGCCTTTTTCCTTTCTGTTGTTCTTGCAATGAGAAATTCAAAAAAAGCGGGCATCAATCAGGATGATATAATTGATCTTGTCTTGATTGCAGCTCCGCTTTCAGTTATAGGGGCAAGGATTTATTATGTAATATTCAATTGGAGTGAATTTAATGGAGATTTATGGAAAATAATAAACATAAGAACCGGAGGACTTGCCATTTATGGCGGTTTGATTGCAGCTGCTATTGTAGCAGTTGTATTTTCGAAAATTAAAAAAATTAATCCTTTACAGTTGGTTGACTTTGGTGCACCCTATTTTGTTCTTGCACAAGCTATAGGCAGATGGGGCAATTTTACCAATCAAGAGGCATTTGGCGGAAATACAAATCTTCCGTGGGGCATGACAGGAAATGAAATAAAAAGTCAGTTACAGTATTTAAGCAGTCAGGGTTATGCCGTTGATCCGAATGTTCCGGTGCATCCGACTTTTTTATATGAATCTCTTTGGGATTTGGGTGTTTTTTTACTTCTGGTGTGGTTTTCAAAGAGAAAGAAGCTGAACGGCGAAGTATTTTGTCTGTATATGGTTGGATATGGTGTAGGGAGGTCCTGGATTGAAGGATTAAGACTGGACAGCTTGTGGTTGGGAAAGTTTAGAGTATCTCAACTTCTGTCAGTTATATTTTTAATTGTATTTGGCTTGATTTTTGCTATCAGAAGGATAAGATATAATAAATTGCAGTTTGCAGCCGAAGCTTCCGGAGAAAGTGAATTTTCCTATCTGCTTCAACGATTAAATCAAGATTCTGAGTCGGAAGGTGTCGAAACTGGCAGGTCTGATCAGGAAGCAGCCAATGACAGTGAAGGCACTGAAGATAAAAAAGAAGATGATTGAAAATTTTATTGTTATATTACTGTTACTTTTTGAACTTCATTACATTTTTGTTACATTTTTCATAGTTTGTTGACTAAAATTTAGTAATTTCTTATAATAGAAAAGCAAAAAGAAACTGCTTATGCTAAAACAAGACATTAAATTTATCTAAAAAGAGATTTTACTAAAGATAACGGCGGTGCGAGAAATGAATGTAATGAAGATTCAAGAGTTACAGTATGAATTGAATTCGATGATTGACAATGATGACGATTACAGCAAGATTTATAAAACTAGTGTCGAACTGGATTCGTTAATAGTCGAATATTATAATGAAGTGTTAAAGAATAAAAGTCATATGCGAAAAATAATTGGGCATTTCTCCAAATAATCGATATGATTTTATATAATTCGAAAAATTTAATTATAGAATTATATAAATTTTTGGTCAGGTTTTGATGAAAATTGTTTTTAAAGAGTCTTCCGGGATAATTACAGTATTATATTGTTAAATATTGGTGTAGGTTGACAGTACATATTTGTAAAAATATAATATTGTTAAGTGAATGTATAAACTACTGCTATATTTGAGGTTGTTCGGGCTTTTAGCAGTAGTTTTTAATTAATTGATTTCAATAAGATTAGGCTGACAAATATAAAATTCTTTGAAGGTGAATATATGTACTTTTTAGAAAAATCGAAAGACTTCAACTTCTTTAAAAAATTCGATTACCTTTTGTTTTTCGCAGTGATAATATTATCCATTGTAGGTGCCTTTGTTGTAAGCAGCGCAGTTAATCCGATGAATAACGGAAAGAGAATAATTATTGTGCATGTGGGTGCAATTATAGTTGGAATTGTGGTATCGATTATTATAAGCTGTATAGATTATAAAGATTATAGAACATTGGGAATATTTTTTTATATTATTACCACAGGGCTTTTGGTATATGTGCTTTTTGCCGGTACAGGCGATCAATTGGGGAGCAGAAGCTGGATTGATTTGGGATTTATAACTTTTCAGCCGGCAGATTTGGCAAAAATAACATACATTTTACTTGCTTCCGTCTTTTTGGAAAGGATATATGACGATCAAAAAAATAAGACGGCCAACATAATTAAGTTTTTAATCTACTCTGCCATACCCATTGGCCTAATTCTTCTTCAGAAGGATTTCGGAACTGCACTGGTATTTATTTTTATATTCTTTGTTTTGGTATTTATATGCGGTATTGCATATAAATATTTAGTCATAATGGCAACAGCCTTTCTTTTATCCACACCGTTTGCTTGGTTTTTTCTGCTTAATGACAATAGAAGAAAAAGAATATTGGTGTTTTTAAATCCTGAACTTGATCCTCTGGATGCAGGATATAATGTTATCAGATCGAAGTTGGCTATAGGATCGGGACAGATATACGGAAAAGGACTTTATAAAGGTATTCAGACACAGAATCAAAGTGTGCCGGTAAGTGAATCGGATTTTATTTTCTCGGTGGTGGGGGAAGAATTAGGATTTATTGGTGCCATAATTGTGATTGTGCTGATATGTATTATACTTATGAGGTGTTTATATATTGCAAGAAAATCCCGTGATTCTTACGGAATGTTTGTAGCTTCAGGAATTGCAGCAATGTGGGCTTTTCATTCTATGGAGAATATCGGTATGAGCGTGGGAGTGCTGCCTGTTACAGGTATTCCGCTGCCTTTTGTCAGTGCAGGGGGCAGTTATATGGTGACGTGTTATATAGCGGTGGGAATAGTTTTGAGCATATCGATGAGACGAAAGAAAGAAATTTTCAATTCATCGGATTGAAAGGAATGCAAATTATTCCGTAAAATACTGATATTTTAGCCCTAAAGAAGATAGGAATTATGTCCTATCTTTTTTGTTTTTTTTTAGGAAATTAAAAATATATCTTGATTATTGCAGTGATTTGGTCTAAAATTGAATTAGAAGTGGTGAAAAGTGGTGTGAAGTGGTGGGTGGTACCAAAATGTGAGGTGAAATAGTTGTTTTACGGTGAGTACCAGCATTCAATTGATGTAAAAGGTCGAGTTATAATGCCATCCAAGTTCAGAGACGGACTTGGTGAAAAGTTTATTGTAACCAAAGGCCTTGATAATTGTTTGTTTGTGTATTCACTGGAAGAATGGAGTAACCTCGAAGCCAAACTTAAATCACTTCCCTTCACCGATAAGGATGTCAGAGCATTTGTAAGATTTTTCTTTGCTGGAGCTACTGAATGTGAAACGGACAAGCAGGGAAGAATATTAATACCTCAAAATTTAAGAGAATATGCAGGATTGGAAAAAGACGTTTATATCATAGGAGTATCCACCAGAGTGGAAATATGGGACAAGGCTAAATGGGAAAACTACTCCAGTGATGAAAACATGAGTCCGGATAATATTGCTGAGAAAATGGCAATGCTCGGAATATAGTCGTTTTATTGAAATGAATGAGGCAGTAGTTTAGAAAAATGTTTTGGAGTTGATAATACTTAATGGAGTTTGAGCATAAGCCGGTACTGTTTGAGGAGTGTATTGAAAATCTCGATATAAAACCTGATGGAGTATATGTTGACGGCACCCTTGGAGGTGCGGGGCATTCTTTAGGAATATATCAAAAATTAAGTGAAAAAGGTATTTTGGTAGGAATAGATCAGGATGAGTTTGCTCTGGAGACATCCAAAAAAAGATTACTGGCTCAAAGAGGAAAAGGCTCATTAATATTTGCAAATACAAATTTTATTAACATTAAAGATGTGTGTAACCAAAATGGTATTGAAGCTGTGGATGGAATTCTTTTAGATCTGGGAGTTTCGTCACATCAGCTGGACGAAGGAGAAAGAGGTTTCAGTTATAACAAAGATGCGCCATTGGATATGAGGATGGACAGAAGAAAAAAATTAACAGCAGAAATTATTGTTAACGAATACAATAAAGAAGAAATAAAGAAAATAATAAAAGAGTTTGGAGAAGAAAAATGGGCATCCAGAATAGCAGACTTTATAGATGACAGAAGAAAGACAAAGAGAATTGAGACAACGGGTGAATTGGTTGAAATAATAAAGGCAGCTATACCTAGTTCAGCCAGAAGAGAAGGACCTCATCCTGCAAAACGTACTTTTCAGGCATTGAGGATAGCAGTAAATGATGAGCTTGGTGTTCTTGCCAAAACGATTGAGGATGGTGTAAAGCTGCTAAAGCCCGGAGGAAGGTTTTGCATAATTACTTTTCATTCTCTTGAGGACAGAATAGTAAAAAATGAGTTTAACAAATATATCAACCCGTGTACATGTCCTGCTTCCTTTCCGGTTTGCGTATGCGGAAAGAAGAAGACAGCGGAAGCAGTACACAGAAAACCGATACAACCCAAAATGGAGGAAGTAGAAGCTAATCCGAGGGCAAGAAGTGCAAAACTCAGGGTACTTAAAAAATTGTAAAAAAGCCTGGATTACTGTTCAGGTTTAGTATACAAAACAAAAGATGAAAGTTTTAAACAACAAAGGATAAAAAAATTATTTACAAAAGAAAAATTAATAATTTTAATTTATTGAAAGATTGGCTTTTATTTATACGTAAAGGCGAACTAAAGACAAGAAGCCAAAAACACAAAAGATAAGAAATTGAATTACAAAAGAAAAAACTTAAAAAGTACAAAAGATAAAATTAATTGAAAATGAAATTCCACAAAAGAAAAAATTTAAAATTACAAAAGAAGAACCAGTGAACTACAAAAGATGAAATTTAAAGTACAAGAGAAAAACAAAATTACAAAAGACAAACTTTTATCGGCTTCAGAAAGAGAAATTGTTATTCTGAAAGACTTGTCACAATTTATATCTAGCGGTGAAACTGTTTGGAATTATTTCCGGGAGAGAGTGCCTTATTGGGCAAGTCCCCGGATTTATTTCACCTTTCGGGTAAAATGAGTGGCTGTCAAATTTTTTATGTAAAGGGTTATAAAATGCAGATGAGGTGAATACAAATGATAAAAACGGATAAAAACTACATACAGGGAACAGCTGTTAGGAAACTGGAGTATGATGTCTATAAAGAAAATAAAGTTTTAAGACAGAAAAAAGAGCAAAGAGCCAATAACAAGGTGAAGGTTAAAGTTTTTTTTGCCTTCATGGTTTTGTTTGCATTATCCGGCCTCGTCATGTATAGATATGCATTGATAACCGATTTAAACTATAAAATCAATTCAAAGATGATTGAGTTGAATGAGATTAAAAATGAGAATACCCGATTGGGAGTTAAGATTGAGAGGGAATTGGATCTTCAGAAGATTCAAAAATTTGCAGAAGAGAATCTGGGAATGCAAAAACCGGATAAATCCCAATGCGTTTTTGTGAAGGTACCAAGAAGTAATTTTACCACTGCTGCAAATAAGGATAATGGAATAGATGAAAACAACAGTAATATTTTTAAGGTTATATTAAGTAAGGTAGACAAGTTAACCGAGCTTCTTTACTGATATTTTGAAATAAAATAACCGGTTGCTTCAGTACATATATAAAAAAAGTGGTCTTTTCATTATGGAGAGTGGGACAAAATATTAATTTTAGGTAAGGTTGACCGATAAGTTAGTCGGTAATGAAAAATTTGAATGTAAAATTTGAATGTTATATTATAAGTGTGTATTGAATTTAATAAAATAGAAGAAGATGGAACTGCGTCTTAATTTTAATAAATTATAAGTTTTTGTTTTGAGGTATTGAAAAATAAATTATTTGAATTTTGCCTTGAAACAGAGACTTAAGTTTATGTTGGAATTATGACGCAGTAAGTTTATAATTAGGCATTATTATTTTTTTGTCTATAAATGTATTTTGGAGGGAACAGTGTGGCAGGTCCTAGTATAACAATGAAAAAAAGGCTTATATTTCTGATGCTGAGCTTTTCTGTACTTATATTTGCCCTTATGGTTAGGGTGGGATGGATACAGATTGTTAAAGGTGAATGGTATCAGAAAATGGCTTACGAGCAACAAAATCGCGACAGGGAAATAACTCCAAGGCGGGGGACTATCTATGATCGTAATATGAACCCTTTAGCCATAAGTGCTACTGTTGAGCGTATAGTTGTAAATCCCCAGGACTTTGAAAAGCTGGAGGAAAGCAGAAAAGAAGAAATTGCCGAAAAACTTGCGGAAATACTTGAACTTAAAAAAGAAGATGTACTGAAAAAGATAAAAAGGGATTCAAGTTATGAAATTATTAAAAAGCAGGTGGAAAAAGAGGTTGGAAATGAAATAAGAAAGTGGATAAAAGAGGAAGGTATTATAGGAATATATATAGATGAGGACACCAAAAGGTATTATCCTCAAAATAATTTGGCTGCCCATGTTATAGGTTTTACCGGTGCCGATAATCAGGGACTTTCAGGAATAGAAGCAGCAATGGAGAAATATCTTAAAGGGGTACCGGGGAAAATTTTAAGCGAGACCGATGCAAGCGGACGGTATGTATCTTTTTCGGAAGAAAAGCGTATTAACCCGCAAGACGGACTCAATGTGGTACTTACCATTGACGAGAATATACAGTACATAGCATCCAATGCTTTGGATAAAGCCATTAGTGACAATAAAGTATTAAACGGTGCCATAGCAATTGTTATGGATCCCAGAAACGGTGATATTCTGGCTATGGTTTCCAAACCGGACTTTGATTTGAACAATCCCAGATCAGCACCTCCTGGAGAGAATCCGGAGACCTGGAACGGGTATTCGGCAGAGGGAGTAGAAAAACTCAGTAAGACCGTTTGGAGAAATAAATGTGTTATGGATACTTACGAACCCGGTTCAACCTTTAAAGCCATTACATCAGCGGCAGGTTTGGAAGAGGGTGTGGTAACTCCGGAGACAATGACAAGTGACCATACCATTAATGTAGCCGGACATAATATCAATTGTTGGAGAGCTAATGCCCATGGTGTGGAGACTTTCCGAGAGGCGGTATATAACTCATGCAACCCGGCATTTGTAAAGGTTGCGCAAGGATTGGGAATAGAGAAGTTTTACAAGTATCTGAAAGCATTCGGTTTTTATGAAAAAACCGGTATTTTGCTTCAGGGAGAAGCAACGAGCCAATTCCATTCTAAACCTACTGAAATAGATATGGCAGTTGCTTCTTTCGGGCAGAGATTCCAAATAACGCCGATACAGCTTATTTCGGCTTATGGTGCAATAGCAAACGGCGGCAAGCTTATGAAGCCGAGAATTGTAAAAGAACTGGTGGACGCTGACGGAAATGTAGTTGAAAAATTTGAACCTGAGGTAGTAAGAAATGTTATATCTCAAAAAACTTCCGAGACTTTAAGGGATATATTGGAAGGTGTTGTATCGGAAGGTACCGGAAAGAATGCCTATGTAAAAGGTTACAGGGTTGCAGGAAAGACCGGTACTTCAGAAACATTGCAAAAAGGCGTATATATTGCTTCGTTTGCAGGAATTGCACCTGCAGACAATCCGGCCATATGCGTTCTTGTGGCTTTTGATAATCCTACGGGAGATTCATATTATGGCGGTGTTGTAGCAGCACCGGTAGCAGGGAAAATTATTGAAGATACATTAAGCTATTTAGGTGTAGAAAGAAGATATAATGAAAAGGATCTGGAAATGATGGCTGAAGAAGTGGTAGTTCCGGATATAAGGGATATGACGGTGGAAGAAGCTAAAAAAATTCTTAAAGAAAAAGGACTTGAATGGAAGATTGAAGGAGATAATAAATCTAACGATGCCATTGTCAAACAGCAAACACCCAGAGCCGGTGCAAAGATAGCTAAAAATTCTGTAGTAATTACATATACTTATACTCCGGAAATTGAGAAAATGGTCAAGGTGCCGGATTTATCAATGAAGACGGTGGATGAGGCAACCAGAGCTTTGAATGATGCTGGGCTTAATATAAAAGTAAACGGTATAGGAAATGCCATGGCTCAAAGCGTGGAAGCCGGTGTTGAAGTACCTATAGGCAGCGTAATAGAAGTGGAATTCAGATATCTTGACACACATTGATATTTATAAAGATTGAAAAAGTCAAAAGTATATAATTAAAAAAACTTTTGGCTTTTATTCGGCAGGATAGGAGGAATTTATTCGATGAAACTGAAAGACTTGATTAAAAACTTAGAAGTAATTGATGTGACAGGAAATTTGGACATGGAAATTGATAGTATTGCCTATGATTCCAGAAAAACAAAAAACGGTTCGCTTTTTGTGTGCATTGAAGGGTTCAAGGCAGATGGACATAAATTCATACCGCAGGCTGTAGAAAACGGTACAAAAGCTCTTCTGGTTCAAAGAGAAGTTGAGGTACCTGAAGGTATAACCGTTGTAAGAGTTAAAGATACAAGATATGCTTTGGCAAGTGTTGCTGATATTTTTCACAACCATCCGTCAAGTAAGTTCAAACTGGTGGGAGTAACAGGCACAAAGGGGAAGACAACCACCACATACATGATCAAATCCATACTTGATGTCTATGGACATAAAACTGGACTTATAGGAACTATATGCAATAAGATAGGCGATGAAGTTCTTCCGACCGACAGAACTACTCCCGAGAGCCTTGATCTCCAGGAACTATTTGGAGAAATGGTGGAAAAGAAGGTGAACAGTGTAGTAATGGAGGTATCTTCCCATGCTTTGGAACTTCACCGGGTAAGCTGCAGTGAATTTGATATAGGAGTATTTACCAATTTGTCGAGGGACCATTTGGATTTTCATAAAACTTTTGAAAACTATTTGGCAGCCAAAATAAAACTGTTTAAAATGTGCAAAAAAGGACTTGTAAACATTGACAGCGAGTATGGAAAGAAAGTGGTGGAAAATGCAGAGTGTGAGGTATATACCTTCGGTATTGACAATGATGCCGACATAAAAGCCACTGATATTGTGAAAAAACAGGATAGTGTAGAGTTTACAGTTCACACACCTTGGTTTGGCGGAGAAATACATGTAAATATTCCCGGTAAATTTACCGTATACAATGCCCTTGCTGCTATTGGAAGCTGTGCATTAATGGGAATTCCCATCGAGCATATTAAAGAAGGTTTGAAAAACGTAACGGTACCGGGAAGAGCGGAGGTAGTTCCGACAGGAACCGATTATACAATAATTATTGACTATGCCCATTCTCCCGACAGTCTGGAAAATATCCTTACCACAGTAAAAGGTTATGCACCGGCAAGAGTTATTAGTGTATTTGGCTGCGGTGGAGACAGGGATAAAACCAAGAGGCCTATTATGGGAGAAATATCGGGTAAATATGCGGATTTTACCGTAATTACCTCGGATAACCCGAGAACTGAAGACCCTGATGCAATAATAAAAGATATTGAAGAAGGAATTAAAAAGACCAATGCTGCATATATAACAATTGTAGACAGAAGAGAAGCAATCAAATATGCCATGCAAATAGCCAAACCCAAAGACATAATTGTTCTTGCAGGCAAAGGTCATGAGACTTACATAATGTTAAACGACAAAACAATACACTTTGATGAAAGGGAAGTTGTAAGGGAAATACTTGCAGAAATGAATTTGAATGCTTAGAATAACCGAGATTAAATGTATGTTGAATACAGACAACGTGGAGGAAAACAATGGAGATATTAAAATGTAAAGAAATAGTAAAAGCAGTGAACGGAAAACTGCTTTCCGGAAGTTTGGAAGCTGAATTTTCAAATATTACAACCGATTCAAGAACGGTTAAAAATGGTGACTTTTTTATACCGCTGGTAGGTGAAAGATTTGACGGGCACGATTATATTTTGTCTTCCTTTGAAAAGGGTGCAGCCGGTTGTTTAACCCATAGAAATATATCCGGAGTTGACGGTAAAATTGTTATAAAAGTTGATGACACCCTTGCTGCATTAAGAAAGTTGGCTGCCCACTACAGACAAAAGTTTGACATTCCTTTTGTCGGTATTACAGGCAGCGTAGGCAAGACCAGTACCAAAGATATGGTATATAGTGTTTTGAAGCAGAAATATAATGTACTTAGAACCCAAGGGAATTTCAACAATGAAATAGGGGTACCGCTTACTGTTTTTAATCTGGAATCATCCCATGAAGCTGCTGTGGTTGAGATGGGAATGAGCGGACTTGGAGAGATAAGCCGGCTTACATCTATTGTCAGGCCCGATATAGCCATTATAACCAACATAGGATTATCCCATATAGAAAAGCTTGGATCGAGACAGAATATTCTCAGAGCGAAAATGGAGATTTTAGAGGGATTAAAAGACAATGGTCTGGTAATACTAAATGGAGATGATAATTTACTCAGCGGTCTTAAAGGTCTTCTTAAGCATAGAACTGTGTTTTACGGAATGGAAGACGGTCTGGATTACCAAGCATACAATATAAGTTCCCAGGGTGAAATGGGCACAAGCTTCGAAATTACTATCGGATATAAGGATTACAAGGTACATGTTCCTGCACCGGGTATACATAATATTCACAATGCCCTTGCAGCTATTGCTGTAGGAGTTGAGCTAAATATTCCTGTAGAGGATATTATAAAAGGTATCGGTGAGTTTTTACCCGGAAAGATGCGATTGAATATAATTGATTTAAATGGAATAAAGATTATAAATGATGCTTATAATGCAAGTCCGCAATCTATGGAAGTAGCAATAAATGTACTTAAGGATGTTGCAATCAGTAATAACAGAACTATTGCGGTATTGGGCGATATGCTTGAACTTGGCGATATATCTGCAAAAGCTCATAGAGATATAGGAAAATATGCTGCTATGAAGGAAATAAGTTATATTTTTACTGTAGGGGAAAAGAGCAAGGCTATTTTGGAAGGTGCTATTGAAGCCGGAATGGATAAGGATAGAGTATTGCATTTTGAAGACAATGCTGAAGCCGGGAAATTTCTCATTGAATTTGTACAACCGGGTGATGTCCTGGTGGTAAAGGGCTCTCGGGGAATGAAAATGGAGGAAATAGTTAATCTATTGACAACTGAGTTATAGAAGTGTAAAGTTTATTTGGCTTTATAAAATATACATTAATTACCCAGGTAATTTTTATTGGGGGGAGATAAAATTTGAGCAATTTACCTCTTAATATATCTGCGCATGTGTTGATGTTTATAGTAAGTTTTTTTCTTACACTGGCTATGGGACCTGTTTTTATTCCCTTTCTGACCAAATTGAAGTTTGGCCAGACTGTTAGAGATGACGGGCCGCAGTCCCATCTAAAAAAGACAGGGACACCAACCATGGGGGGATTTATTTTTTTAGTTCCCATGATTGTATTGTCGATTTTTTATGCCAGATATGATAAACAAATATTGGCCGTTGCACTGGTCACAGTTGGTTTTGGATTGGTTGGCTTTATAGATGATTTTATTAAAGTGGTGAAAAAGAGAAAAGATGGACTATACTGGAATCAAAAGATGTTGGGACTTCTCCTGGTAGCTGTTGTCTTTTCGTTTTATGTGTCAAGGTCAGGGATAGGTACTGATATAATAATTCCTTTACTTGGAATGGAAAAGACAATAGATTTGGCATGGTTTTTTATACCGTTTACCGTATTGGTGCTTATTGCATCTACAAATGCAGTTAATATTACCGATGGATTGGACGGCTTATGTGCAGGTATCACACTTATTGTAACACTTTTCTTTTCTGTAGTTGCCATGACAAGAAGCGAGTGGGAGTACATAAAAATTTTCAGTTCAATACTTTCCGGAGGCTGTCTTGCATTTTTAGCTTACAATGCTCATCCGGCAAAGGTGTTTATGGGCGATATGGGTTCATTGGCACTTGGCGGAGCTGTTGGTGCGATTTCCATTGTGATGAAACTGCCTTTGATATTGTTTGTTGTGGGAGCAATATACGTTATTGAAGCACTGTCGGTTATTATTCAGGTTACAAGCTTCAAGCTTACCGGAAAAAGAGTTTTTAAAATGGCACCGATACATCACCACTTTGAACTTTCAGGATGGAAGGAAGTAAAAGTGGTCTATGTATTTTGGACTGTTACATTAATTTTAAGTATTGTCAGCTTGCTGGCTCTTGGAATAAAGTTCTACTAGAAGAACAACGGCTTAATTTGATATTGTTAAATTATAAGAAAAAATAATTTTTAGCCGGTCATATCGAATGAAAAGATGGCTTAAGGCTAAAAAGGGGGAAGTTATGGCTTCGAATACATCGAAAAAACCTTTTGACTTTCTGCTATTTATGACAGTGTTGATACTGCTGTGTTTGGGCACTATAATGGTTTTCAGTGCCGGTGCACCCCATGCTAGTAATAATATGGGCGATACTTACTATTTTATAAAGAAACAGTTAATGTTTTTGCCTTTGGCTTTTCTTGCAATGTTTGTTACCATGAATATTGACTATAGAAAACTTGGTAAGTGGTCTCCTGTTTTTTTAGTGGGAAGTATAGTACTTCTTATATTTGTACTTTTATTCGGAAAGGTAGTAAAAGGCGCAAGAAGATGGATTTATATTGGACCTTTGAATTTTCAACCATCAGAAATAGCAAAATTATCGATTATACTGTTCTTTTCCTATAGCCTTTCCAAAAGAAAGAATGACTTAAATTCATTTTTTAAAGGCTTTTTACCCTACCTTTTGATTTTGGGGATTTTTGGCGTACTTCTCCTGTTAGAGCCCCATCTTAGCAGTACTATTGTTATATTTGGTGTGGCTTGCATAATTCTGTTTGCCGCAGGAGCAAAGATAAGTCATTTTTTGCTGCTGTCGTTTCCGGCAATTCCTGGTTTGGTAGCCTTGATAATTTTTTCTCCTTATAGATTAAGAAGGTTGGTGTCATTCCTTGATCCCTTTAAAGACATGCAAGGCGATGGCTATCAGGTCGTTCAGTCTCTGTATGCCATAGGGTCAGGAGGACTGTTCGGCAGGGGATTGGGAAAGAGTATGCAGAAGTTTCTCTATATACCGGAACCGTATAACGATTTCATTTTTTCAATTCTGGCAGAAGAGATGGGATTTATTGGGGTGGTAGCTGTACTCCTGCTGTTTCTTGTGTTTATTTGGAGAGGGGTCAAAATAGCAGTGAACGCTCCCGATGTTTTTGGCAGTTTGGTTGCTATAGGTATTACTTCCCTTGTAGCTATACAGGTTATTATAAATGTTGCAGTGGTTACTTCTTCGATGCCTGTTACAGGAATGCCTTTGCCTTTATTTAGCCATGGAGGAACATCACTGATATTTTTGATGAGTGGAATAGGTATACTGCTTAATATTTCGAGATATGCCAACTATGATAGAATTTGAGGTGAGATTGTTTTGAAGGTTTTAATCAGCGGGGGAGGAACAGCGGGACACATAAATCCGGGAATTGCAATTGCAAAGTACATAAAAAGTAAAAACCCCGATTGTGAGATAATATTTGTAGGAACCCAAAAGGGCCTTGAAACTAAGCTGGTTCCAAGGGAGAATTTTGAGCTTAAACTTATAAAAGTAAGAGGTTTTAAGAGAAAATTGTCTATTGATACTTTAATAGCAGTAAAAGAGTTGTTCCAAGGATTACATGAGGCAAAAAAAATTATCAGGGATTTTAAACCAGACATAGTTATAGGTACCGGGGGGTATGTATGCGGCCCGGTGGTTTTTAATGCTGCAAGAATGGGAATACCTACATTGATACATGAGCAAAATGCTTTTCCCGGTATTACAAATAAATTGCTTTCTCGATTTGTAGACAGGGTAGCTATAAGCTTTAAAGAATCGGAAAAGTTTTTCAAAAACAAAAAAAAGGTTGTTTTCACAGGGAACCCATTACGCAGTGAACTGCTTAATATGGACAGGAAAACAGCCAGAGAAAAACTTCAGATTGAAAAAGATAAGCCTTTTGTAGTGGTTTTTGGAGGCAGCCGGGGGGCTGAACCGATAAACAACACAGTGTGCGAGTTTATTTCCTTGCATAAGGACGAGAAGGATTTTCATATGCTGTTTGCTACCGGAGAAACGCAATATGACAAAATAGTAAAAAGGCTCGGTAATTTTAATTCCCAATATATAAAGGTAGTTCCGTATATCTATAATATGGCTGATGTAATGGCAGCAGCGGACCTGGTAGTGTGCAGAGCTGGGGCAATTACATTGAGCGAATTGACAGCTTTGGGAGTTCCTTCAATTCTGATACCGTCACCCTATGTAACGGCAAATCACCAGGAGTACAATGCAAGAGCACTCGAGAAGCAGGGGGCGGCTATTGTTATATTGGAAAAAAACCTTAATCACAGTATTTTTTATGAGCAGATAAGCAATTTGCTGAGGGATAGAAATAAGCTTAAGAGTATGGCTGAAAATTCAAAAAAGATGGGAATTACAAATGCCAGTGAAAAGATATACGGTATTATCGAGGAATTGCTTAAAGTTTGAAAGTGTGCTCTTATTGTTTCTTGGTAAAAGTCTGGATGAATTTTTATGTTGCCATTTTGAATAGAATATTTGAAAGCAAGAGGAGATTCCGATGGGATTTCCTTTTGTTTTTGTTTAACGGAAAGTGTTTTATTTTATTTACAAAAATAACTTTGAAAGCATTTACATATTTTTTTGGGAATTTATGATTCACTAATTTTAAGAACTCTGCAATATTAACTTTAACTGCTTTTTATCCTTGATTACTAAAAATTTGAGTTGTTTTTGAAAGAGGAGGCAATGAAACGGAATAAGCGAAATCAAGCTGAGAAAGAATGTCTACCGAAATAAGTCAATAAAGTAACACTTTTGTAAACCCAGCATAAGATATTAATATAATACACAACTTAAATTAATTGAATAGGGTATAGCCACCGAGTTGTGTGGAGGTGTAAATATGAGTAAACTGGTTGTTACGGGCGGGCAGAAACTGAAAGGCGAAATAACGGTTGAAGGTGCGAAAAATGCTGTATTGCCCATACTGGCTGCTACTGTTTTAAACGGTGGTGTAAGCAGAATAAAGAATTGTCCGAGGTTAAGTGATGCTCAAATAATGCTGGAGATCTTGAAGAAAATCGGGTGCAAAGTTAGCTTTGAAGGGGATACGGTTACCGTAGATTCTTCAACGATAAACAGCACTGATATACCGGAAGATCTCGCAGTGGAAATGAGATCTTCAATTATTTTTATGGGTCCTATACTGTCGAGGTTTAAAAAAGTTACTATTAGCTACCCAGGTGGGTGTTTTTTTTCATTGGCACATTGAACTTAATGAATAAAATTGAGGCCAGTAAAGCTTATAAGCTATTTGTACAGGTAGAGGAAACGGATGACCGATGTACTTTAGATGAAAGTTATGAAAAGGATCTTGAGAATTACGAAAAGGCTTTAGACAGTTAAAAAAATAAAGGACGAGAAAGGCAAGAAGCAAATTTAGATAAAAACAAGAATTGCGAATCTCATAGCAAAAGGGGAACAGTTTTATAGTAATAGAATTTGTAAGCCATCAAAAAGGGTAAGTTTATGAGCAGTTATTTTGGTGAAATTGCAGAGCTGAAATGAAAATGAGGTACAACCAATTGGTTATACCTCATTTTTAACATACAAAGAATATTCTCTATTACATTTGTGCATTAAACAAACTTCCCAATTGATATACAACATCTTCCGTATCGGCATTTATACTTGCTGCTTCATTTATTTGAGATAAAAGTTCCAGTTCTTCCAAATTTGCATTATATCCGATAGTATAAATGGGTATTGCAAAAGCCTCCATCACGCTTCTTATATCGTTCAGGGAGTGCCCGGAATTTGTTTTACCGTCGCTTAATACAAACAGCATTAACTTGGCATTGGGATTTTTTGCTTTTTCTTCCAAAAGCATTTTAGTGGCCACAATAATTGCATCAAAGGTGGCGGTATTTCCGTTTGCAGTCAAAGCATCTACGGCACCTGTAAAAAGAGACCTTTGAATTAAGTCAAATTTTGCAATGGGAAGATTTATATTGACATCAGTGGAATAGGACACAAGACCTATAGAAGCATCAGAACTGATGTATGATGAGCCGTTTATAAGGGATTGTTTCAGCCTCATAAGCGGCTGACCTGCCATACTTCCCGATACATCGGCAACAAAAACAGCCACTATATCATTGTTAATGTCTTTCTTTTCTTTCCACAATTTTTGGGCTTTTGTTATGGATTCACCATCTATTTGCCCCATTTCAGGTGTATATTCGTCATATTTGTTAAAACCGTAATCAGAAGCAAGTTGTTGATATTTTGAAGATTTGCAAAACTCTATAAATTTATTGAGTATTTCCTTTTTAATATCGGGCAAAGAACCGATGGAGTACATTGGACTGTCATGTCGTACTCCAAAAGGAGTAAATATATAATCCTTTTTAAGTTCGGGTAAATTTTCGAAAGTTTGGTATTCCAAAACAAACCCGTCAAGAACTCCCGATTGGGCAGAATCTCTCATTTGTAAAGTAGTATATGCTACGAAAGGTATATTTGTCTGAAATTTTTCAAAACCCTCAATGGCTTTTTCGCTCAATAAATCTTTGCTATCAAAAGTACTTAAAGTGGAAACTAGAAAATTCATTCCGGTAGAGCTGGCAAAGGGGTTTGTATAACCCATAGCTATTTCATTTGCCGCTACAGCTTCAGTAATGGTTTTTAAGTTGATAGTTCCATACTTTTTTAGCAGTTCATTATGTTTGCTTTTGGAAAGAAGAATTCCAGCAACATTGCCGGCAAGACGCTTTTCAACAAGGTTGATTTCCACACCGCTTGATTTGATCATTTCACCCCAAAGCTCATTGGAAGGTGTAAAAGCATCGGGAAGATACTTGCCGGAAGTTATGTAGTCTGTCGCCAAGCCCGAAGCTATACCTCTTATTCTTACAGAAACCGGTAGACCATTAACCTGTATATTGGCGTTGTTAAAATCTCTGGCCACATCAAGTAGCCATCCGTCTTTCTTTTCACCGGATTTTTCAGTGGAAGAAAAGATTTCTATAAAAGTGTCGGTGGTAGCTTCAACCTGTGGAGGATATTTCGAAATGTCCGGAAGAGTTTCTTTGAGGTCAGGAGGATTAATATCCACATGTCCTTTTTTTGCTTCAACCATATTTACGGTTATATTTTTGTAAAGTTTTTCTAATTTTTCCTCTGCTTTTTCGGTAGATATTACTTTTTGGCTTTTACCCATATTTTTTGTCAGGGAAATGCCGCCATAAATAACACCAAATAAAATAAGTGCTATTCCAACTAAAGTTAATACAGTTTTTAAATTTTTGTTTGTTGACATTATGACCATCCTTTCAATTAAGAATCTTCAACTAAACATGAATACCGATTGCATTTGGAAGAATATTGCTTTTGCTTTAGAAATTGCAATCTTTAATTTTTGATAAATTTATATTATAGAATTATTCAACGAACTGTAAAGCTTATCTGTAGTATCTGGATTTTCTGATTAATTCGTCCATTTCTTTAATTTCTTTCATATTGTCAATTTCTCCTATTTCAAGAGTGTCAAATTTGGAAATTTCCAGTAATAGTGCATCAAGTTTCAGAAGTATTTCTTCATTGTCTTCTATTGCATTTTTTACAAATGAGATATATTCATTGTATATATTCATTTTTGAAGTAATAATTTCGGTAGAAAACTCCTTTTGAGCAGAAAGATTGCGCATCCTTTCATAATCTTCTTCATCGAAAGCATTTATCTTGTTTAAAATACTTTTTATGTTGGCAAAAAAAACATATTCCACATCAAAAATTGTTGTTTTAAACTTTTCGTAAACCTCGTCTATAGCATCAAACTTTTGATTGAGTAAGTCAAATATCTTTTTTTTCTTTTTTTTGAGGTGTTCCACCTGTTCTATTATTGTTGTAATATTATTATCGAAAGTTTTTTTTCCATAGGACTGCTTAAGGACTGCAATACAGTCTTCATAATTACTTATTTCATCTATTCTTACGGTGGAAACTTTTTGGTTTAGAAGTTTGTAGTTTCCATAGATGAAAAAAGACAAACTTAAAAATATGGCGGTACATCCTAATGCAGTGCCTAAAGCATCTGAAGTATCAAACCGGATGTTCATTAAGCCCGGTGAGAAAAGGATAATATTGAATAATGCAATTCCAATGTTTAATCCGGCAATCTTTAATATGTTTTTTGCATCCACAATAAATACACTCCTGAGTTCTAGAATACTATATAGTTTAAATTAATTTACCAAAGCCTGCTTTTCTGCATAGTACAAATACTAATGGCAATGGAATAAAATCTTTGTCTTTTAGCATTGACTAAATTTAGTATATCATTAAATTGATCAATTGTTAATATTAATTATATTCTAAGGTAAAGAATGAAAAATTTTTAATGTAAATAGAATTATCTGAAGTATAATTTTGAATTGATTTGATTTTATTTTAAACAGGGATGAATTTGTATCGACTTACTCATTGCGTATAAAACGGTTATTGATGAAATAAGCAGATTATGCCTAAAGGAAATGACATGGATGAAAATACTTAAAATATGTTATTGAGAAGTTTCCTTAGGAGATAAATTCCATACTGTCAAGGAAATAAAGAGAGTCTTTCTGCAGTAAAACAGAATGTTATGATTTTTAAGGAAGGAATTGCTGTAAAGGGTGAAATAAACAAAGTAGCAATTAGGTTAAAGCAAAAATGTCTTATTAAAAGCAGATTAATAAGAATCAATATTACTCAATATAGCACAATGAGACATAATGCAGTACGATATGACACACAATTTTGACAGTAAATATATGGTATGATAAAATAATTATCGTAAAGCTATATAAGCAATACAATATTTTTGTTTGGGAAAAAGAAGGGATAAATATGATAAGCAGGATTAACAATTTTAAAAAATTTCTTGTATATATGTTCTGTGCCTTTTTTTCAGTTTGTTTTTCTTATCTTCTTGTAAACATTTTATTTAATAATGCAGAGTATAATTATAAAAAGTTAGGTTTGTCTTTTTATATTTTTGCAGCAGTTTATTTGCTTACTTATGCCTATATACGTTTGCGTAAAATTGAAGAGTTTTTAACCCGACATTATAAAAAAATTTATTATCATTTTTATGTATAATGTTTATAGTACAAATGTCTTTTGGCTTATTTCTCCGATTTAAACCGGATTTTGATATAGAAGCGGTTTACCAGGGAGCTATTGAATGGGTGCAAACAGGAACCTTTGCAAAGTACTATGATTATTATTATCATTTTCCAAACAATCTTGGAGCAATGACATTTTTACATTTCTTTTTCAGTATTGCATCTTTTTTGGGTTTCGAAGATTATTTTCTTGTAGGTATGATAGTAAACTCCATACTTTCGATTTTGACAATGATGGTGGTATCCCTTATTTTAAAGCACATTTCCGGTGCTAAACAGGCAGTGTTTGCCCTGGTGATATTTGCAGTTTACTTGCCGTTTTATTTTATAGCACCTGTTTTTTATACTGATTCCCTTTCAATGCTTTTTCCTGTGTTGTTCTATTACCTTTATTTGAAATTGAAGGATACATCGTATAATAAGAAGTTTTTCTTAATTTGCATTTTGATGGGATTGGCGGCTTCGATAGGAATGAAAATAAAGTTTACCGTAGTAATTATGGTAATTGCTGTTGCAATAGATATGTTTATTAACAGTAACTGGAAAAAAGCAATTTCGGCAAATGCAGTTGTTTGTTCTGTTATACTGATTTGTTTTGCTGTTTTCAACGTTTATATTTATTCCTATCATTTGGATAGAGAAAGAGCAAGACAAGATAACGACCCTTATGTACATTGGGTCATGATGGGGCTTAAGGGTTCGGGAGGATATAATCCTGACGATTATCTTTTTACACGATCTTTCAAAGACCCGGACGAGAGGAAAGCTGCAATTATTCAGGAAATTAAGAGACGGATTTCGGAATATGGACCTGACGGAATGTTTAAGTTCCTGACGAAAAAAAGCGTAAAGTGTTTTGGTGACGGTACATTTGGGCTTGACGACTTTTTGGCTGACCGTGAGGATAAAAACGTTTTGCATAGTTTTGTTATAAGTGAAGGAGATAAATATGAACTTTACAGACACATCTGTGAAGCAATTCTTTTTACACTCATGCTTTTTATGGTTCTTCTTGCACTGAAATATTTCTTTAGTAAGGAGAAAAATATATATTTAGCACCATTGGTAGCGGTATTTGGAATATTTCTTTTTTTACTCGGGTGGGAAGCAAATAGACGTTATTTTACCAATTTTGTACCGGTTATAATAGTTTATGCTGTTTTGGGAATTGATTATTTTCAATTACTTGTAAAAAAATTTGGTACATCGGTTTTAAAGATTGCGAAAAAAAGCTAGGTTGTATAATTTAAGCGTATGATGTTGGAACATATATGTGGAGAAGTTAATATAACAGTGAATGGGCAAAATAAATTAACATAAAATAGTTGTTTTGTAATATTTACAATCAGGAATTTTGTGTTTATAATAAATCGTAGATAAGCAGTATATGGGTAATATAGAATTATTGCAGTTTTATCAGTATGCTATATATAAATCGTGTATATTTTTATAATAAAAAGATAGAAAGTATTCCATATACTTGTAATTTATTATTTTTTTGATTTGGTTCATTAGGGGAGGAGTATTATGAAAAAATATTTAATCGGGACAATTGTATTGGTTATTTTCCTTTCTGTCTTCTGTCCTATAATCAGTACTTTTACAATGTAAGCAGGAGACTTTGTAGCAGCAAACAATGCACAAAATTACAAATAATTAAAAATATAAAGAAAGGGTAAGGTATTGACTAATGAAGATTGACTAATTCAGCAAAAATCATTTCGGTTTATTAATTGGCGTGACAAGAATTAAAACCGATCAAGGCTTTATCGCCTTGGAATTTTATGCAGAGCACTATGCTCTTGTTTTGTGCTGGATTAGTGAGAGATTATTTACTACAGTCAAATACCTTGCTGTATTTTCTGTGTCTATGTCTGTCACATCTTTCCGGCACACCTGTAGCGAAAAATGTCTGATTTTTATCAAACGAGTTTTTTGCTATTTATTGGTTGGAACTTAATGCTCCAACGAGGGTGAAAGGAGAGATTTTTTTATGCTTATATTGGAAGCTGCCGATATAAAAAAATACTATGGAGACAGGCTTATTATTGAGATTGATGAATTAAAAGTTTATTCCGGAGATAAAATCGGGATAGTAGGACCTAATGGCTCGGGAAAGACAACTCTTATGAATATTCTTGCAAAGGATATTGAACCGGACAGGGGCTTTGTGAAGCATTATTCTCATGTTGCTTATATACGCCAGTTTTCCGATGAAGGTATAAGAGCTGACCAAAAACTGCTAAAGGAATTCAACTTGGCTTGCAAATCCCATCAAAGAGTATTTAGCGGGGGAGAGAAGACCAGAATAAAAATTGCCAATGCCTTTAGCAATGAAAGTATACTGCTATTTGCCGATGAGCCGACAGCAAATCTGGATTATAAAGGTGTTGAGCTCTTAAAGCAAAAGCTTTCCAAGGTGGACTCCTTAATACTTATAAGCCATGACAGATATCTTTTGGACAGCCTCTGCAATAAAATAATTGAGATTAAAGATGGAAAGCCTAGGTATTATAACGGAAACTATTCTTTTTACAAAAAGCAGAGTGAAATAGAGTATGAGAGTGCTTTGCAAGAATATGAAAACTATATTTCTGAAAAAGCAAGCATTGAAGCTGCAATAAAGGATAGGCAGGAAAGGTCTAAGTCCATGAGAAAAGCACCTAAACGGATGGGAAATTCCGAAGCAAGACTTCACAAAAGGGAGGCAACTGAAAAGCAGAAGAAAATTCATAATAGCATAAACAGTATGCTGACACGCCTAAATAAGCTTGAAGTTAAAGAAAAACCAAAGGATTTGCCGAAAATAAAGCTGGATTTTTCTTTGACCATGATGCCTCCTGAAAACAGGATTGTTATTGCGGCTGAAAATCTTTCTTTTTCCTATGGTACGAAAAAGATATTTGACAGAGTATGTTTTAATATTCCCAATGGTTCTAAAACCGCTTTGTGGGGTGAGAACGGTACCGGCAAAAGCACATTGCTCAATTTGATTTATCAGAATTCCAGCAGCAGTATACGCATTGTACCGAAAGCAAAAATCGGGTATTTTTATCAGGCTTTTGACAATCTTGAATACGATAAAACCGTGTTGGAAAATGTTATGCGAGATAGTGTCCAAACACAGTCTGTTGTCAGAACTATTCTTGCAAGGTTGCTCTTTAAGACTGATGATGTATTTAAAAAAGTTGAATGTTTAAGCGGCGGAGAGAGAATAAAGGTTTCCTTTGCCAAACTTTTTGTCTCCGATGCCAATATTCTGCTTTTGGATGAACCGACAAACTATCTGGATATACAATCGATAGAAGCTTTGGAAAATGTTCTTAAAGATTATGAAGGAACAGTTTTGTTTGTTTCTCATGACAGTGAATTTGTAAATTCGGTTGCCGACAGGATACTGGTTTTTGAAAATGGAATTATTACAGCTTTTGAAGGGAAGCTGGAAGATTACTGGCAAAGCCGGCAAAAAAGCAAAGATAGCTCGGCGTGGGAAACGGAAAAAATTATTCTCGAGATGAAAATTTCAGAAATAGTAGCAAAACTTTCAAGCCCAAGTGCCGATAAGGAATTCCTCGAAGCCGAGTATCAAAGGTTGGTTTCAAAATTAAAAACAATAAAGTAAACTATTGACAAAAGAGAATATATGTGCAAAAATATTCGAAAAGATGAGTTTGTACAGAAAAATTGGCTTTAGATTGAATAGATGCAAAAATAAGATTATCAAGCGGCTGATTAAGGGTATTTACATGCAAAACAAGACTCCACAGAGTCACCATATGTGTGGCGCTGTGGGGTTTTCTAATCAGAAGCGGAATATAAATTATCAAATAATGTTGCAAAAATAGATCTTTGCAGACAAGGAAGTTTATGAGGGGAGAAGATGAGATGGGGATATTTGACGGGTTGCTGGGAAATTCCCGGGAGTTGAATGCTGAAGACGTAGAGCAGGATATGGACAGACTTTTGACAATGGGAGAACAGGTTGAAAAAGCTTATAGAATTACGCGAGACCTTATAATTTTTACTAATAAACGGTTGATATTAGTTGATAAAGAAGGTATGACTGCAAAAAAAATTGAATATCTTTCCATTCCGTACAAAAATATTACTCGCTTTAGCATAGAAGCGGAAGGGCATTTTGATTTAGATGCAGAGCTTCTGATTTGGATTTTGGGTGAAGAGGCGCCAATTCAAAAGCAATTTGGCAGAAGCGTTGATATATACGAACTTCAGAGTGTATTAGCTTATTATGTTTTAAAATAAATTTTAAGTAGGAAGATTTGAGCGGGTTTTAATTCTTTTGTCATGGGGTGATTAGCATGAGCGTTGAAAAACTTAGGGAAATTATCTGCCAATCAGACAATATTGTGTTTTTTGGCGGAGCAGGAGTATCAACGGAGAGCGGAATTCCGGATTTTAGAAGTGCAAACGGGCTTTATAACGAAAAGACTGACAGTACCTATTCTCCGGAGGAGATACTTTCCCATACTTTTTTTATGAAACATACCGACAAATTTTACGAGTTTTACAAAAGTAAAATGATTTATAAAGATGCAAAACCCAATAATGCACATATAGCTTTGGCAAAACTTGAAGAAGAGGGGAAGCTGAAAGCTGTAATAACTCAGAATGTAGACGGACTGCATCAATTGGCGGGCAGTAAGATGGTTTTGGAACTTCACGGTTCAATTCACAGGAATTACTGTATGAATTGCCATAAAGCCTTCCAACTCAGCTATATTCTTGAAGCATCACAAGTTCCCAAGTGCGATGACTGCGGTGGAATTGTAAAACCTGATGTAGTGCTTTATGAGGAAGCGTTAGACAGCGATGTTTTGGAAGCATCAGTAGAATATATTTCAAAGGCTGATGTTCTCATTGTGGGAGGTACTTCATTATCGGTCTATCCAGCCTCGGGATTGGTATCTTATTATAGAGGGAATAAACTTGTATTGATTAATAAAACTCAGACACCTTATGATGTCAGAGCAAACCTTATTCTGAGGGAAAGTATTGGTGAGGTATTAAGCAAAGCGTGTATGAAGTAACGGTATTAAAAAAACAGGACGGCTATAACGTTTATTTTGGTTATTGCTAAAAGGCAATAGCCATTTTTATTTATGAAATGATTTTGTCAGGCTATTATCCGGCAGGGAAAAAAGGTTAATTTGAAAAAAGCCGAATAAACGAAAAAACCATCGTATCAACGATGGTTTACGTTTGGTGCGGTCGATGGGACTTGAACCCATACGGTCGCCCATACGCCCCTCAAACGTACGCGTCTGCCAGTTCCGCCACGACCGCATATCAACTGTAAGTGTAATGAATGGCACTTAATGTGTTATGCGTTTTTCAATCAGCATAATTGATTATACTAGCATAAAAAAGCTATGTCAATACTTTTATAAAAAAATTTTTAGTAAGCAATAATATTATTGAAAAACCGACAGGTAGTTGTTAAAATAAGTGGCAAATAAAATGAAAAAGTGTGGGATGAAGATGGAAAAGGGTTTAGTGCATATATATACCGGAGAGGGTAAAGGTAAAACAACGGCGGCAATAGGACTAGGTATAAGGGCCTTTGGCAGAGGAAAGACTGTTTATATGGTTCAGTTTTTAAAAGGCAGTGAAACGGGAGAAATGACAGCTATAAAAAAATTGGAACCGGGTTTTAAGCTGTTTCGTTTTGAAAAAGAGAGAGGATTTGTTTGGACTCTAAATAGGGAGGAAATAGAGGAACTAAAAGCTGAAATAGCTAATGCCTTTGATTTTATTAGAGATACTTTAAAGAATAATCGCTGTGATGTCCTTATACTTGATGAAATTATTGGAGTATTGGGAAACGGCCTTGTTGAAGTTGATGAGGTTCTCGATATTATAAAGAATAAACCAGACCATGTTGAATTAATATTGACGGGCAGGAATGCACCTGAAAAACTAATAGAAGCTGCCGATTATGTATCACAGATTAATTGTATAAAACATCCTTTTCAAAAGGGATTAGGCGCAAGAAAAGGAATAGAATACTAGTATATATCAAGGGAAATATGAAAAAATAAAGGGGCATTAAGCCCCTTTGGTTTTATTCCAATTCAAATTCCTTTTTTACACAAGCTATAGCTTTATCGGTATCTTTTTCATCAATCAAGCATGAAATATCAGACTCGGAGGTTGTTACAAGCTTTATCTCAATATCTTCCTTTGCCAGGGCGTTAAATAACCTGGCTGCAACTCCCGGAATGTCTTTCATATTTTTGCCGAAGACACAGAACTTAGTGTTGAAACTGTCTATTTCCAAGCTGAGTTTGCTTGCCTTTTCATTAAATTTGTTTAAACAGCTCATTGCTTTAACCAAATCATCATTCAGGAGACTGAAGGATACAGTGGTGTTTCCTTTCAATGAAGGAGATTTGCTAATCATATCAATACTTATGCCTTCATTGGCTATGGAAGTAAATACCTCAGATATAAGTTTGATGTTATTAGGAAGATTATTGAGCGTAATGAGCGAAACGTTGTAAGTAACATCAAGACTTGTAACCGGTTTTTGAGTCATTACAAACACCTCCAGAGATTTTGATTTGCTGTTTCATATACTAAAATGCCTCTTTACCGTTTAAAATATAACCTATTTGGCATTAAAGATTTAATATTTAGAAAATAGGATTTATTTGAAACGGTAATTACAAGGCATTTTTGCTATAGTTTATTTACTTCCGATTAAGTCGTCCATGTTGTACATTCCGGAACCTTTCTTGTGCAGAAATACTGCTGCATTAAGAGCTCCTACACCAAATATCTCCTTTGACGTAGCTATGTGGTTTATTTCAATTATTTCATCATTACCGGCGAATATAACCGAATGCTCGCCAACAATGGTCCCGCCTCTTACGGCATGTATTCCGATCTCATTCTTGCTTCTTTTTTTTCGCCTTGAATGTCTGTCATATATGTACTCCTGCTGTTGCTCCAAACAACTGTTGATAGCATCAGCAATAGCTAAAGCAGTACCGCTGGGGGCATCTATTTTTTGATTGTGATGTTTTTCAACAATTTCAATATCAAAGTCCTTTGCCAGTACACGAGCAGCTTTTTTTACCAAATCAATCAAAAGGTTTACTCCTAATGACATATTGGCAGAAAAGAAAACGGGAATTACCTTTGAGGCATCTTTTAACATTTGCACCTGCGCACTGGAAAGACCTGTAGTTGCTATTACAGCAGGTATTTTTTTTGAAACGGCATACTGCATTAAACTTTCTAAAGCAGCGGGATGTGAAAAATCAATAATTACATCCACATTCACATCACATTTGCTTAAATCGGAGAAAACAGGGTATGTATTCTGAATGGATGTATTTTGATCATACCCGGCTACTATTTTTAAATCTTCCCGTTCAGCGGCAAGCCTTGTAATTACTTGCCCCATTTTACCGTTGCAGCCACTTAATAATATGTTTATCATTAGCACAAGCACATCCTTTTTCTATTTGTATTTTTTTAATATTTTACCCTAAATGTAAAAAGCTAGAATATGTTAATTAATTAAGCCGTATTTTTTTAAGGTGTCTTTCAGATAATTCAAGTTCTTTTCACTCATTTCAACTAATGGAAGACGACAGTTTCCGACATTCATACCCATTAAGTTCATCGCTGCTTTTACCGGAATTGGACTTACTTCTACAAACAATGCTTTGATAAGATCCAGATACTTGAGTTGAATTCTCCTGCTTTCAGCTATATCACCGGCTAAGAATGAAGCAACGAGGTTATGAGTTTCTTTTGGCAGTATATTTGCAAGTACAGAAACTACACCTTTCCCGCCAAGAGCAAGTAACGGCAGGATTTGATCATCGTTTCCCGAATATACTGTAATATCATCTCCGCATAAGTTTATAATCTCGCCCACCTGGTTTAAGTTACATTCTTTAATGGCTGTAATATTTTCAATTTCCGACAGGGCTTTGACAGTCTGCGGATCGATATTTAAGTTTGTCCTTGAAGGTACATTATATAGCATAACCGGTATTTTTACACTTTCTGCAATTATCTTGAAATGTTGATAAAGTCCTTTTTGGGTAGTTTTGTTGTAATAGGGTGTAACACTCAAAACAGCATCGGCACCTACCGATTCAGCATATTGAGTGAGAGCTACTGCGTGTTTGGTATCGTTGCTTCCTGTTCCTGCAATAACCGGTATTCTCTTGTTTACTTTTTCCACTGCGAACTTAATTACTTCTTTGTGTTCTTCATCGGGCATTGTGGATGCTTCACCGGTTGTACCGCATATAACCAGTGCATCTGTGTTTTCCTTTATCTGAAATTCAATTAGTTCCTCCAGTTTTTCAAAATCCACACCGCTTTCTGTAAAAGGGGTGATAATTGCCACTGCAGAACCTGTGAATATAGGTTTCTTCATATTTATCATCCTTTCCGACTTAATAATTAAACACTACTTGTTACTATAATACTTAAAATCCATAATAAAGTTTCATAATTTATATATGGATAATTGCCAGTCAAAATTATTTATAAAACTCTATCCAATTATAAATAAAAGTATTTCACTTCTGTACACATCAAAATACTAAAAATAAAAAAGCTGGTATGGATACCAGCAGTTCACCAATTTTTTACAAAAGAAGTACTATGTACAACTTTTCATATGAACTGATAGCGCTCCATCAAATAACTTGATGACAGTCATGCGGCTATTAACCGAATGACCAGAGTAAATTTTTATTGGGAAAATTTACTCTTCGGCAGTTTACCCTTTCAACTTACATCACCAAAGCCCAAACTTCTCCGTAAGCATACTATTGAAAACTGCACCTCTATCATACATATATAATTATTATCTATAATATCATTTTGGGATTACCTTGTCAAATTAATTTTTCCAGGTCTAAGCTTAAGTTTAAATTGCAAGTTTAATTGCCTTACAA
>AMZC01000762.1_pt1 | contig 33948 bp, 31 predicted proteins | sample 948551 | NCBI WGS metagenome assembly AMZC01 (sample SAMN01120625, study PRJNA171369) | bioreactor sludge metagenome | biome: sludge; isolation source: anaerobic thermophilic cellulolytic sludge from lab reactor | place: China: Hong Kong, Shek Wu Hui wastewater treatment plant | collected... | reverse complement strand
GTTCTCGCGTTGACCAATGTGAGCGCCGGTTTTAACGCTGGCACCGCCCTGAAGGTGCTCTCTGGCGGACAGGTCAACCTCAACCATGTGACGCTGGGATGGAACGGGCTGGAAGTGGATGGGGTGAGGGAGGTTCAGGTGCTGGCAGGCGGGCAGGCGCGATTGGCCAACACGCTGGTGCACCATCCTGATGGTATGAATTGCAGTGGGAGTGCAGAAGAACTGACCTCTCTCGGTTACAACCTGAGTGATGATGATACCTGCAATTTCACGGCGGGCGGTGACCTGGCCGGGGTTGATGCGCTTTTGACAGGAATGGAGTACAACGGCGGGGTTACTCCAACCTTCGCACTGCGGCGGGAGAGCCCGGCGGTGGACGCAGGCGACCCTCTGGAAAGCACGCCGTGGGTGGATCAGCGGGGAAAGGCTCGGCGGCGGGATGGCAACGGCGACGGGGTGGCGCGCGCCGATATTGGCGCGTTTGAGTTCCCGATTTTCGAGTTCATGCTCCCGCTGGTGATACGCGCGCCGGGTTTTTAATAGGCGGGAGCTTCAATGAGCTTCCCTTCGGCGCTCACCAGGTAAACTGGCACCCAGAGTAACCCTCCCACCTCAAGGTAGATGTCTTTTTTATAGGGAGCCACGACGATCTCCGAAATCTGTCCGGCGGTACGCGCCCAGCGTTCCTGGGTCTGTTTTAACTCTTCGGCTTTTTGCTGTTCAAGCTCCTGTTTTTGCTTGAGGAGGCTCTCCAGTTCTCGTTTTGCCGTTTGCAGGTCGGCTTTGGCCTGCTGAGCCATGCGGCTTTTGCTGAGCGGGGTCGAAATGCTGCGCCGGCGTTTTCCGAACAGCCCACCCAGCAGCACCTCTGCACCTGAGGCGAGGGTCTCGACGTTGCGCTGGGTCACCTCGGCTTCGTTCTTGTCAATGATGCTTTTTTGTTTTTCGATTTTCCGTTCCAGAGCCTCGATCCGGGCCTGGTAGGTTTTTTCGATTTTACGGGCTTCTTCGTCAAGGGCGGCGCGCAGGGCGGCATCGCATTTCTGCCGGAAGGCGGCCTGACTGTCTTGAGGGTCGCTGTAAAGCTTGAGAGTCTGATTGGCGTAGAGGCGAATCTCTCCGCTACGGTAGGCCCATTCGAGAAAATCTTTTTGCAGCGAGGTGAGACGGGCGGCAGAGGAAAGCCAGCCGGGTAGCGGAGCAAAACGGGCATCGGGGAGAGGGCGGGTATCGAAACGCTTGGGGTCGATGGGTTCATGGGCGGCGGCGGCCCAGTCGGGGCGGGCGCCGGTGAGCGAGTCGATCAGGGCGGCCACCTTACGGGTGTAATTCAACCCGTAGGTGCGGTTCAGGTATGAGATCTCGGCCTGGCAGAAGAATACCGGGCGGTAGAGCAGGCCTTCGGGGCGTGCCGGGCCGTTAAAGCCACCCCCCAGGCGGGCAAGCGCCTGGCTGAGGCTGAGTTCGGGCGCCAGGAACAGAGCCGATGTTCCGGCGGGTGGGGCGGGAGGGGTGCGGGTGAAGGTATCGGTGGAGGTGGTGGTTGGGCCAGCCGGAGGCACGGCTGCAGGCTGTGTAGAGACTGCTGGCGCGGCAGTGGCGGATGGAACCGCCGCAGGGGGGGTGGGCAGCCCCTCAGGAGCGGCGCCGAGGGGTTTCAGCCCTGCAAGCTGAGCCCGGCTGAGCGGTCCGGCCAGGTAGTTGAGGCACCAGCGAGGCTGGAAGGTGAAGGCTCCGCCGCGATGATGCACATTGTGGAGCAGGAAAACGCGCGGGCGCAGGGCTGAAATGATGCGGTCGTAAGCGGCGCGGTCTACACCACCCTCCAGGGAGTTCAGACCGTCGAGCAGGCGTTCTTTGTCGCGCTCGGTCTGCAACCGTCCGATGAACCAGGTTCCGGCATTGGAAAGGCCTTTGTAGTCGAGGTCGACGGGGTTCTGGGTGGCCAGCAGAAGGCCCAGGCCGAAAGCGCGCCCCTGTTTAAGCAGACGCAACAACACAGGGCGCGAGGGCGGGTTGGCCACTGGCGGCAGATACCCCACGATTTCATCAAACGCCAGCAATGCACGCAGGCCTGAACTGCCGCGTTGAGCACGCATCCACGATTCTACAGAAGCGAGCAGGAGGGTAACGAAGAACATGCGCTCGTTCTCATCGAGGTGGGCAAGGTAGAAAATGCTCATGCGCGGGCGTCCCTCAGGAGTGTAGAGGAAGTCTTGCACCTCGATGGGCTGGCCTTCGGCCCAGGCCTGAAAGGATGGGGAGGCCAGAAAATTGTTCAGGAGCAGGGCGAGATCAAAGCGTTCTTTGGAAGGGTAGAACGAGTCCAGAGGGAATGCCCCGAGGCGTTCGAAAGGAGGTTCCTGTACCTGATGGATCAGTTCGGCCAGATCGAGAGGCTGGTTGCGGCTCCAGGCGGTTTCCAGAATGTTGGAGAGGAGAATATGTTCACGTGAACGGAGTGGATCGATGTCTTTGAGGCCGATTAAACCGAGCAGGGCAGTGACCGTGGATGAAATCCGCTCACGGAGGATGTCGCGGTGTTCTTCCCAGTTGAGAGCAGGGGGCGGGCTGAAGGAGGAGAGGAGGTTGACGGGCTGCCCACTGGAAGAACCGGGAGTGAAGAGGACGTAATCTACCGCCTGCTGAAGAGCCAGGAGCTGATCGCGGCCCAGATTCCAGCTCTGGAGGCCCTCACGCCAGCGGGAAGCGGTGGCTTCAGCAAGCTGAGGCACGCTCAGATTGGCGCGGCGGGCGGCTTCGGGGTCGATCCATGGTTCGAAATCGGCCGGGGCAAGGTTGGGGAAGTGGAGGAAAAGGTTGGTGAGGTCGCCTTTCGGATCGATGACAATGGATGGAATCCCGCGCAGAGCGGCTTCTTCGAGGAGGTCGATGAGCAGACCGGTCTTCCCGGAGCCAGTCATGCCGACGATAATGCCGTGGGTGGTCAGATCGTCGGGATCATACTGGACAATCTCGGCGGTGGCCGGAGAGGACTGGGGGGTGGAAAGGTCTACGGTTCGACCGATGGTGAATGAAGCATTGCTCATGGGGCGCCTTCCTTAAAGAGGGAGTGGATGAGAGAGAATCATCAGGGGCGAATGACCACATGCAGTGGGGCACTGCGGATGCGGCGTCCACTGCGGACGCCAACATCGGCGGTGTATTCTCCCTGGCGGATGGCCTTGAGTTGAAAGGTCAGGGTGGTGGTTTCCTGCGGTGCCAGGGAGAGGGAGAAATCGTAACCCACCTGGCCGGTGTAATCGGTTGCACCGGTGCTGGGCGGGGTGGAGCCGGTCAGTTCGGCCCCTTCGAGGAGGATTTTAGGCAGCTGGACTTCGGTGAGGGTGAGCGTACGGTCGCTGTCATTGGTGACGGTGACCGGCAGGGTGAACGATTCACCCACCTGAACGGGCGGCAGGGTGGGGATGGTAACCGTCAGGGGAGGTTCGCCGAAGAGGGAGGAAAGAGCCATGCCTCCCAGAAGAAAGAACCCTCCCAGACAGAGGAATACCAGCATGGAACCGATGAAGCCGATTAAAACCAGCCGCTTACGGCTACCGTAGATCAGGGGTTGGGCAGCGGCCGCTTGCAGGTCTGATGGTTTCATGGCGAGAGGGTCTTTCACGGGCATTCCCTGTTTGAACGGTTATCTTCAAAGAAATGATAAACCACAATAGATCATTGTGCAACCGGGGGAAGAAGAAAGTTTCACCTTTTAACAGGTTGATATTTCACCTGTGGGAGTGATAATCTTGGTTTGAAAATAGAACATATATTCTATTTTCAGGAAGGTGAAATGACTTCAGTGAAGAAGCGTGGAAACCGGCGCATGGCGCGTGAGGTGGAACAGGATCTGCTGGTGGAGAACCTGAACGAAGAGATTGCCACCCTGCGCGGGTTGATGCGAGAAATGGCGGAGGCCTTCGATGCCGGGATGGATGTGCCCGAACGGCTGCGGATTCTGGCCGTGTTGAGCCAGGCGAGTGCCCGGCTGGCTCAGGTGTTGAAGATCCAGAGTCAGCTGGGGGGCGGTACAGCGCTGGTGGAGGAGATTCGCCAGGTTGCGGAGGAAGTGCGCCGCGAGTTAGAGGGACGCGGCACCCCGGGACATTCAACGGAAGAGGACAGCGGCGTATGAGCGCAAACACCGGGGGTGGTGGGGCGTGCGGGGCCACAACGCCATGGCGGCCCTGGCTGCACGGCAACTCTTTTCTGGCCGGTTGGTGTAGTGCGATGAAAAAGTCAGCCAATACCCCGGAACCCTGCAGCAGGTGGTCTACACGAGGGCATCCTCACCACCCCGGAAACAAACTGCCGGTTTTTGTGCTCATCAAAGGCGGGCAAAGGAGGGGCTTGTTCAATCGTCAGGATGTGTATGGAGGGCTGGCTTCGATTCGTGCGTTCACCCTGTTCGGGGGGATTCGCCTGCGTGCCTATCAACAGGAAGCAGTAGAAGCTGTGCTGGGCTCGGTTTTTATGGGGCGGGGGGACTCGCTGGTGGTGATGTTTCCCCGTCAGAGCGGCAAGAACGAACTACAGGCCCAGCTGGAGGCGTATCTGCTGGCAGTGTATGCCAGTCGACCGGCGGAGATCATCAAAGTGTCGCCAACGTGGCGGCCCCAGAGCCAGAATGCCATGCGCCGGTTGGAGCGGGTGCTGCAGGCGAATCTGCTCACCCGGCTACAGTGGCGGCGCGAGAACGGGTATATCTACCGGGTAGGCGAGGCGCGGATTTACTTCCTCTCCGCTGCTCCGGAGGCTCACATTGTCGGGGCAACTGCCTCTCTGCTTCTGGAGGTGGACGAAGCGCAGGATGTAGGGGTGGAGAAATTTGACCGGGAGATTGCTCCCATGGCGGCTTCGACTCACGCCACCCGGGTTTTCTGGGGTACAGCCTGGACACCCACTACCCTGCTGGGGCGGGAGCTGCGCGCCAGCCAGCGGGAGGAACAGGCCGATGGGCGGCGGAGGGTGTTCCGGGTGAATGCCGGGGAAGTAGCGCGTGAGGTGCCGGCCTACCGCACGCATGTGGAGCAAATGATTGCCCGGTTGGGGCGGGGGCACCCCTCTATCCGGACGCAGTACTTTTCGGAGGAGATCGAAGCCGAAGGGGGCATGTTCCCGCCGGAGCGGCTGGCCTTGATGGAGGGGGATCATCCGTGGCAAGATTCGCCGCAACCGGGGCAGGTGGTTGCTTTTCTGGTCGATGTGGGGGGAGAAACGCGTGCCCCGGAGGGGGATGGCGCACCGGACAAAGAGCATGATGCCACGGCGCTGGTGATCGTGCGGGTTGATCTGAGTACGATGGCCGACCCGGCGTTGCGCGCACCGTGCTACCGGGTGGTGCATTTGCGGCAATGGCATGGAGAAAGCCATTCTCGTCTGTACGCTCAGATTGCCGCCCTGGCCCAGAGCTGGAATGCCCGCCGGGTCGTGCTGGATGCGACGGGAATGGGAGAGGGTTTGAGCAGCTTTCTGGAAAAGGCGCTTCCGGGACGGGTGATCCGTTTTCTTTTTCAGGCGCAGTCGAAAAGCCGATTGGGGTTAGGGTTCATTGAGGTGGTGGAGAGTGGCCGGTTTCGCCTGCCGCGAACAGTAGAACCGCACGCCGAAGCCCTGGTGGAGCTGTTTCGAGCGCAGTGCCGGGCGTGCCAGATGCACATGGGTGAGCGGATGACGCAGGGTATGCGCTGGGGAGTGCCGGAAGGGGCACGCCACCCCCGCTCGGGGCAGTTGCTGCATGATGATCTGCTGCTGGCGGCGGCGTTGTGCGCTCATCTGGACAGATTGGAGTGGCCTACGGGATCGGGAGCGGGGATCATCCAGGGGCGCGACCCGCTGGAAGAGAAATTTTCGTTTTGAACAGAGGGAAAGAGAGGAAGGCCTGGGATGTTGAAACGTCTGTGGTGGCGCTGGATTGAACCAGAAGTTTCGCGCCGGGTGAAGCTGGCGCTGGCCGAAACGGAAAATACGATCACAGTGGGGTGGCGGCACAACCTGAGCGAACGGGACCGTTTCGATGGCGACCGTGAACAAACCCTGGAGCTGGCTCTGGAAGCCTGGCGTACCAATCCCCTGGCGCGGCGCATTGTGGAATTGACCACTCAGTATGTGGTAGGGGGCGGTTTACGTCTGAGGTGCGAGGATGAGGCGGGGCAGTCTTTTCTTCAGGAGTGGTGGAATCACCCTCTTAACCGGCTGACGATGCAGAGCGCCGAGTGGTGCGACGAGTTGACGCGCTCCGGGGAGTTGTTTCTGCTTCTTTCTACGGATGCAGGCGGAATGACTTATGTGCGGGCGGTGCCGGCGGCGCAAATCTCGGAGGTGCGTTGCGCCCCGCAGGATATTCAACAGGAACTGGCCTATGTGGAACGCAGAGAAATGCCCGGTGAAGAGCGAATCTGGCCAGCGCTCTACCGGCTGGATGACTGCCCGGATGAATCGGGAAGCTTCCCGCTGGCCATGTTGCACTATGCGGTCAATCGGCCGGTGGGGGCACTGCGCGGGGAGAGTGACCTGGCCCCCCTGTTACGCTGGCTTTCGCGTTATGCTGGCTGGCTGGAAGACCGCGCCCGCCTTAACCGTTACCGCAACACATTTCTGTTTACGGTGCGTTCCAGCTTTGCCAGTGAGGCTGAGCGATTGGCCCGACAGCAGTCGCTGGCGGCCAACCCGCCTGCACCGGGGAGTATTCTGGTCACAGATGCCAGCGAGGAGTGGGGGGTGATCCATCCCCGGCTGGAAAGCCAGGAAGCCGGAGAGGATGGGCTGGCATTGAAGAAAATGATCGCTGCCGGAGCGGGTGTGCCGCTGCATTTTCTGGCTGAGCCAGAAAGTGCCACCCGTACCACGGCCGAGGCCGCGGGCGGCCCGACATACCGGCGGCTTGAACAGCGTCAGCGCTTTTTCTGCTGGCTGATAGCCGATGTTGCCGAGGCGGCCCTGCGGCGCTGGCAATGGGTGCAGGGGTTGCCGGTACGTCGAGAGTCGGTGCATGTGGAGGCAGCGGATCTTTCGGCGAGGGATAATGCTTCGCTGGCGGGGGCGCTTGCCGCCGCGGTGCGTGCGCTGTTGCCGCTCTGGGAGCACAAATTGATCGATGCTGATGAATTACTGCGCCTGGTGTATCGTTTTGCCGGAGAAACCGGAAAGAGCCGCGGCTGAGGGAACCAATGGATGGGTATTGGAAACCTGTTCATCTGAATCAAGGAGGTGGTATGCAGGATGATGAGATTCCGGAAGGGACAATGCGGGTGTGTCTGGCGGCCGAGGGGCAGGTGGGCGCGCAGGGTGAGTTTGAGGTGCTGGCCATTACCGCCGGGGAAGGGAATGGCTGGGTGTTCCCGGAGACGGCGCTGCGGCATTCGCTTGCCCTGTGGGAAGGGGTGGAGGTTTTCATCGACCATGCAGAGCAGGCGCGCAGTGTTCGAGACCTGGCGGGGGTGTGCGCCGCGCCGAGCTGGGACGCAGCGGCAGGCGGGGTGCGGGTGCACCTGCGCGCGGTGGGGCCTTCGGCAGAAGTGCTCCGCGAGGTGGGCCGACAGATGCTGGCGGCGGGGAAACCCCTCCCGCGCGTGGGTTTCTCGGCAGACGTGGCGTTCACGGCCAGAGGGCGTGAGGTACAGGAGATCGTGCGGGTGTATTCGCTCGATCTGGTGTTCAATCCGGCGCGCGGCGGGGCATTCGTCCGAGCGCTTCATTCAAAAGGAGGGAAGATGACTGAGGAGCGTGAAACATCCATTCAGAAAGTGGCGCTGGCCAAAGAGGAGACGACCGGTCAGCCACAGGCAGAGGGGCTGGCGGGTCAGCGCGCCCAGTTGAACCGTTACCTGCTGGATGTGGGACTGCAGGCGGCCAAATTACCCCCTGCCATGGAGGCTTATGTGCGGGGACAATTTGATGGAAAAGATTTCGAGCCGGATCAGCTTGCACGGGCGATCGGTGAGGCGCGCAGGCTGCTTTCGGACCTGGCCGGTGCAGGTGTGGTGGTGGGGCCAGGGCGCATTTCAGAGATGTATGATACCCGGGATCAACTTCAGGCGGCGGTGGATGATCTGTTTGAAGCCCCGCGCGATGAGCACCTTAAAAGCCTGAAGGCGCACCGTTTGCAGGGTATTCGAGAATTGTACCTGATGCTCACCGGTGACTATGATTTTCATGGCGGATATGACCGAACCCGGGCTCAATTTGCCATGACCACAGATTTCACCGGGCTGGTGAAGAATGCCCTGAACAAACTGGTGGTTAACACCTGGGAAATGCTTGGCCAGGCCGGGTATGACTGGTGGTCGAAGATCAGCGTGGTGGAGCACTTCAACAACCTCAATCAGATCACCGGCATTCTGGTGGGAACGGTGGGTGACCTGCCCACAGTGGCGGAGGGAGCGGCCTATCCTGAGCTGGCTGTGGGTGATTCCCCGGAAACTGCCACATTCACCAAATACGGCGGGTATGTGCCCCTCACTCTGGAGTTGATCGACCGCGACGAAACAAGAAAACTGAAGGCGTATGCCCGGGAGCTTGCCAGCGCTGGCCTGCGGAAGATCTCACGGCTGGTGGCGGCAATCTTCACCCAGGCGGGTGGTCTGGGGCCAACGATGGCCGATGGCGGCACGCTCTTCAATGCCACGGTTGCCACCACAGCGGGCGGGCATCAGAACCTGCGAACGGTGGCGCTTTCGGCAGCAGAATGGGATGCTGTGGGGCAGGCCGTGTATAACCAGCCCATGCTCATTAAAAATGCCGCCGGGGTTTATGGAACCGGGCCCAAACTGGCGATTTCGCCGCGTTATTTACTGGTGCCGCGCACACTTCAGCTGACTGCAAAGCAGATTCTTTACCCCAGCCTGGAGCGGGCGGCCAATATCTTCAGCGATAACCTGCAACGAGGCGAGCCGGGGGATGTGGTCACTGTGCCCGACTGGACGGATGCCAATGACTGGGCCGCGGTTTGTGATCCGCGTATTGCTCCGGCGATCTTCATCGGCGAGCGCTTTGGAATTATGCCGGAGGTGTTCATCGCGGGCGATGAACTCAGCCCGGCGGTTTTCACCAATGATGAACACCGTCTGAAGGTAAGGCACTTCCTGGCGGTGTGGGTTAACGATTACCGCCCACTGCATAAATCCAACGTGGCCGGGTAGAGAGGGTAAGCTTATGGGATACACCCACGATACGGAGTTTGCCCAGTTCATTGCCCCTCATCAGATCATCAAGACGGCGGGAAGCTGGACAGATACCCTCAATGCCGGTGTCATTCGCTCTGAGCGCGCCCAGGCGGCCTCCGGGTTTTCGTTATTCGTCCCTCTGCTGGTTCCTTCTAACGGAGCGCCGTTGCGTGGAGCGCGCCTGAAGAGTGTGGAATTGCATTACCGCATTTCAGGGGCGGCCGCCGGGGCGTTTGCGGTGGAACTGGAACGGATGACGATTAACGCGGCCGGGGTGGTGAGCGGCGCGGTGGTGGCCGTCTCGCTGGACGCCGCACATGCCACCGATATTCAGCGGCGCAGTGTCGGTGATCACCGGATGCTGGTCAGTCTGGATGTGCCCGTCTGGGTGGATGATGACGATGCATACTGGCTGGTGTGTACGCTGAACGCGGCCTCATCCACGGCGTTTGGTTTGTCGGGAGCGGTGGTGCGTTACGATTTTCGCGCCTGATTCGGGTGATTGGTTCGCTGGATCGTTCCGGGAGGGTATATGCCTGAAAAATTGAAGATGTTGCTGATCAGCCGCAAATTCTGGGCGGCACTGGTGGGGCTGGTGATGGTGCTGGTGCGCACCTGGCGGCCTGATTTTCCTCTCAGTGAAGAACAGGTGACCGGCATCATTGCCTTGCTGGCCGCCTATATCCTGGGAACAGCGCTTGAGGATGCCCGGCCTGCTCTTCCACCGGCGAAATAGATTGCAGGTTCAGGCCCGGTGAGAGGGGGACTGGTTTGTGGTCTCCTTCTCACCGGTATTGGAAGGGAGGGTGTGCCTTGGATGTGAACACGGTGGTAGAGCGGGTGGCGGGATTGTTGCTCGACCCGGAACGGGTGAAATATGGTGAGGCTGAGATGCTGGCGGGGCTTCGGCTGGCACTGGGGGAATTATCGCTGAGGGCTGGCGAGGCTTACTTGCTCACCGGGCTGGATGGCGCCATGGAGACTACTTTGCCGGAGACCCTTGAGACACTGCTGGTGATTGGTGCCGCCGGATACACAGCTCTGGCGCGTGCCGGTGCGCGGGCTGACTGGGAACTGCAAGATGAAGGGGAGTTCCAGCGTTTGCGATCCTGGGCCGAAGGGCGGCTGGAAGATTTTCGCAAGGTGATGCGAAGCCTTTATCCGGCGCATGTGCCCCGGGTACACGGTCAATATCGCAGTCAGGCGCCCTGGGCGGCGTGGCATGGCACCCTGGGAGAAGAAGAGGAGGGAAGCGCATGATGGAGATTTCGCTGATTCGGGGAACGGATACGCTGGTGCTGAACGGTTCAGGAGCCTGGGCGCGCTTTGTAGATGCTCCTATGCGGACTCTGGAAGTTTCTCTGGCCGGAGATGCCGCCGGTGCGGCCGGGTGGGTGGGGGCGGTCTCGCGAATGCTGGATGAGGCAGCGCGTGCCTTCGCCTGGCCGGGTGAAGAGCGCGGCTATGTACAGGTGGCTCTGGAAGATGGTCAGCGCTGGCGCAGCCCCTATCGTGGCGGGCGGGTTGAGATGACCCGCAATGCGGCGGGGAGGGGATTAAAAACCCCGGCGATGCACCTCTGTCTGGAGCGGGAGGACTGGTGGGAAACCGCCGAACCGGTTTATGCCGCGCTCAGGAATCGCCACGGCGAGTCGATCGGGGCGGGTGGGCTGACCGTGTATAACCATAAGGATGCCAGCCACGATAATTACGTGGATGTGGTGTATATGGAGGGTGACCTCCCGGCTCCGGCGGTGCTGAAGATCTCCGGGGCAGGGATGGGAGGGGTGGAGGCATTCTGCGGGATGGGAAGTTTTCTGATGCTGGATGACTTTCAGGTGAGGTATGAGGGTGAAGGTGGTAGTTCGGGTGCTGGAGTAACGGCAACCCTTCTCGCCGATGCCGCCTGCGCCGGGGGGAGCTTTGCGGCATTGAGCTGGGCGGGGACGGCTGAAGTGATGGTGCGGCGGTGGTCGGTATCCCGGGCAGAGGCCGGGGCGCTGGCAGGGCGGGTGTTTCTGCCATTGCTACGGCTGCAGGAAGCGGTGATGGCAGGAGAGACTCTCTGGCTCAGCTGGCAGGTGGGCTTCAACAATTTGGGGGTCATCGAGGTCATCTGGCAGGGTGAAGCAGTTCTGGTACCCGCGGGCCGGCAAATGGTGGTGTTCCCGGCCATGCAATTACCTCCCTGGCCAGCCCCAGCCGGAAGTGCCGAAAGCCTGGAACTTTGCCTGCTGGCGCAGGCCCAGACGGGCGGAGGGCACACCCTGAGGATCGATCAGGTGCTTTTGCTGCCCACCGATTCCTTTCTGCGTTTGGTTCCCGTGCTTTCGGGGTACCCGCAGTTCGATATCGAATATACCTCTGGCGGTGGTTTCTTTAAAAACGGAGGTCGAGCCTGCCCTTCCCATGAGGCCGAGGGGCCGGGGTTGTGGCTGGTACCGGGGCGGGTTCAACGGCTGGTGTTTGCCTTCAGGCAGGGGAACGAGTGGAATATTAACCACGCGCCGCAGGTGAATTTGCTGGTTCGGCCCAGAAGGCGGGTGATCTGATGGGCTGGGGTGTCTATTTTGAAAGCCGCGATTTTTCTCGCCCGTTGCCGGCGGCTGGCCTCACGTTTCGGGTGCAGCGCCTGACATGGAGTGAAGAGGGCGGCCCGCAGCTGGGAGAGGTGCAGGCGGTTGGTGATCTACCGGCGCTGGAGTCGCTGGTGGGATGGCTGCGCTGCCCGGTGACCGTACTCGACGATTACGGCTCACCTGCCTGGTGGGGCTATGTGCACGCGGTGCAGATCTTCCTGGATGGGGTGGTGTTTCGGGCCACGCTGGAAGGGATGGCAAACCGGGTGGCGGTGCGCTGGGCCGATGAAAACCCGCAAATGGAGGAGACCGGGCAGGCTTATCAGCACCAGACGGCCTGGCTGGATGATTTACCCTCTCAGCGGGCCTTCGGAGTGAAGGAGATGATTTTCTCTCTGGGTGAGGCCAGCCAGGCCGAGGCTGAGGCCGCCTGCCGCACGCACCTGATGACCCGGCGGCTTCCGCAGGTGCAGGCCCTGCCCGGAGAACGCGTGGGGCGGCCCTGCGCGGTGCTCGATTTACGGGGCTGGTTTGATACGCTGCGCTGGAGATTCTGGAGCGAGCCGCGCGGGTATGCCGGTAATATTCAATCTGGCGGGCGAGAAGCCAGTTTTGGCCACAGCCTGGCTGTACAGCGGGTGGCCCAGTCTTTTTCGTCGGGCCTGGCAGGAGGGTGGGAGCTTTCTGAAGTGTGGGTAAAGCTCTGGAAGGTGGGCGCTCCGTCAGATCAGGTGGTGGTTTCTCTGTGTGCTGACCAGAACGGCCTGCCCGGAACAGTCCTTGCCAGCGTGAGCCTTTCTACCGGGGAGATCGCCTCTGAGCCAGGGTGGGTGAAGGTTTTCTTCCCCGAAGCGCTGATGCTCACCGGCGGAACGATGTACTGGGTGGTACTGGCCCGCAGTGGAGGAATATCAGCCACGCAATATTTTGGGGTTCGGCGCGAGGAAGATGCCCGCATTCCTTCCGGGGCATTCAAAGTGTTTAATGGCACAACCTGGGTGAATGAGGTTGCTCCGGGGCACCTGGTGATGGGGGTTCTGGGGCGCCAGGAGAGCACCGAACAGTTGGCGGCTGTTGCCGGAGCGGCGGGGGGTGGTCAGTTCCTGCGGGGGGTGCGTATTCGGCAGGCCAGCGGGGTGAAGGCTCACCTTTTTCGGGCCGGAAAATGGAACGCTCTGGAGGAAGTGTGCCGCCTGTTGCAAATGGGCACTGCCGGCGGCGAGAGATTGCTGGCACGGGTGAACCCTGAAAGGGTGCTGGTGGTGGAGAAACGCCCCGGCCCGGAACAGCCCACGTTGCGCATCTTACCCGGTGGTGAGGTGGTTCATCTCAACGGGCGCAGACTGCTTCCGGGAGAGAATCCGGCAGGCAGATGGGCGGTGCTGGATCATCTGGTGAGGATGGAGGGAAAAGTTGGAGCTCCAGAAGTAGTGTACCTGACCCGTGCCGAATGGAGAGATAACGGGGTGCGTGTGAGCTGGGAATGAGGCAATGAACCTTCGGGCGGGGGCTCAGTCAGAGTGGGAGCCGTGGAGCAACTCACGGGCGGTGGCATCGGCTTCTTTCAGAAGGTTCTCGACTTCCTTTTTGATTTCAGGGGTGGCACTGGGGGTGTAGGGAATGAATTTAACCAGGTCTTTGGCCTGTTGCGTAAGCTGCCGGATACGGGCAATGTAGTATACGTCGAGCCGCCCCAGCTCCTCTGGAATGGGAAGTTCCCGCGCCTGCTGGATGAGCTGGCGGGCCTGCTGGATGCGTTCAGCCATGGTCAGGGTTTTGGGCGTCATAGGAACCTCTGGCGGAATAAACGTAGATAAGGGTCTGGTCAATTACTTGTTGATAACCGTGGAGTGACCCCATTATAACCAGATTCTCGGCGGATGGTGAATCCCTGGCGACAAATTTTGTTCGAGAGAAAATCTCCCTTCCGATTGGCATGATCTATGCACACTGTGATACACTTTAATTGTGTTCTGAGCGAACCTCTCTGGGAATTTTTACCGGGGGAACTTCCGGTGGATGGTATGAAGGATGAATGACCAGCCGGTAAACGATGCAACTTCTGCCCCACAGCCGAGCCCGCCGCCCGGCTGGCTGGGGGAGGGGCAGTTTGTCGAGTTACTCGCCGCTACCCGGGCGCGGGGTGGTATGCTGGTAGCCCGGGATGGTGTGGTCTTTTCAGGCGGCGGGTTGACCGAAGCTGTGGCACATGAGCTGGAAAAAACGGCACAGCGCTCGCTGGAGCGGTTGACGGGAGAGGGTGAGCGCACCGATCTGGTGCGCTTTGTGCGCCTGCCAGGGCAGGGTAAATGGAGAGATCACCTGTTCTATGTGACCTCAGTGGCCCCTGAAGTGGTGCTTGCCATGGCTTATGCTGTCGGAACACCTCTCCGCCAGGTGCGGGAGCAGTCGGCTTTTGTGGCGGGCAGGCTGGCAGCATGTATGGATGCGCCTTTGCCGCCCTCCGCTACGGAGATTCTTCCCACACCACCTTCCTCCGAACCTGCTGTTGAACCAGATGCGGTGTTGCCCGTCGGGGATGAGGAGGAGGTGGCCGAGATTGACCTTTCGGCATTGCTCGGGGATGTTCCCCCGCCTGACCCGTACCCCCCGGGAGAAATGCTGTCCCCCTCACCGGAGATTTCTATGTCTCTGCCGCGTCTGGAGGAAGAAAAAGCCCCGGAAGAAACCCCGGAATCGCAGGGAGAAGAGAGCCCGGCCTGGGCCGAAGTGCTTGAAGCCCTCTCGTGGATCGAAGAAGCGCGTAACGCTGGCAACGCCCGGCCCCAGCCTCCGGCTCCTCCCGAAGAGATGCCGCTTTCTGAACCTTCACCGGAGGTTGAAGCAACCCGCCCTGCATCTGTGGAGTCCGACACGATGGAGGAAACGCTCCCCACCCCTGTAACGCCGGTCAGTGCGCCGCTTCAACTGGAAGAGCCCCCGCCGGATGACCTGGAAGATACCCGACCGCATGTGTTGACGCACCTGGTCAGTCTACAGCAGGTGGAACCGGTTTCGGCGGCGTTCAGCCAGCTGAGCTATACCTGTGTGCTCATTCCCCGCCTTCCACAGCACACCCTTACCGGGCAGCTGGGTGAGCAATTGAGCCAGTGGATTCAACAATTGTGCCTGGCGTTTGGCTGGCGGCTGGAGGGGATCGCCGTTCGACCGCAGTATCTTCAATGTACGGTGCAGGTTTCACCTTCCATTGCCCCGGCGCACCTGGTGCGTGTGCTGCGCCACCGGCTTTCGGAGCTGATCTTCCAGCATTTTCCGATGTTCGGGCGGCAGAACCCCTCTGGAGACTTCTGGGCTACGGGGTATCTGATTGTAGGTGGGCCGCAACCTCCGTCGCCACGCCTGCTGCGCGATTACATCGCCGAGACGCGCCGCCGACAGGGGGTGACATCCTCAGGAGAACCGCTGGCTTTGCAGCAACCCTCATCGGCTGATTCTGCGTCCCCCCTTCATTAACAAGATTGAGGATTGTACAGTATGCCTCCAACGCTTTACTTAATTGACGGGCATGCGCTGGCTTATCGGACGTTCTTTGCCCTGACGGGCACCGGTTCCCGCCTGACCACTTCGAGTGGCGAGCCCACTGCGGGGGTGTTCGGTTTTGCCAGTGTACTGCTCCGTCTGCTCGAACAGGAAAAACCCGAGTACCTCGCGGTGGCCTTCGATGGCGGGCATTCTTTCCGCGATGTGGAATATCCTGCCTACAAAGCCACACGCGCCAAAATGCCCGATGATCTGCGCGCTCAGATGGATCGCGTTCGGGAGCTGGTGGATGCCTTCGGAATTCCCCGCCTGGAACTGGACGGATATGAGGCGGATGACATCCTTGGGAGCATTGCCCGTCAGGCAGTGAAGGCCGGGATGGGGGTTAAGATCATCACCGGCGATCGCGATCTCCTCCAGCTTGTGGACGAACGGATCATCGTCAACCTGGCGGGAAACAAGTTATCTGAGGCGCGCGATTTCACCCCACGGGATGTGGAAGAAATTCTGGGGGTGCGGCCAGACCAGGTGGTGGATTATAAGGCGCTGGTGGGCGACTCTTCAGATAACATTCCAGGAGTCAGCGGTGTGGGCGAGAAAACGGCGGTGTCGCTCCTGAAGCAATACTCCACCCTCGACGAAATTTATGCTCACCTTGAAGAACTTCCGCCACGCATTCGCACCCGGCTGGAAGCTGACCGCGAAAATGCTTATCTCAGCCGCCGCCTGGCGAAGATTCAGACAGATCTGCAAATCACCCTCGATCTGAACGCGGCACGGGTGGATGGCTTCGATGTGGCGCGGGTTGAAGAGCTTTTCCGCAGGCTGGAGTTTCGCTCTCTGCTTGAGCGCCTGCGGAAAATTGCCAAAGCCAGTGAGGATTCTCCTTCTGCAGTTGAGACGAACCAGCGCGGTCAGCTTTCGCTGTTTGAGAGCCTGCCCGGCGGCGCAGCTCGAGGTCTGCGCATTGGGGAGCCGCCAGCCTATCAGTTGAACACGGTAGTGGTTGATTCTCCCCGGGGGCTTGCAGAGCTTTCTGCCAGGCTGGAACAGGCGGAATGGATTGCGCTGGATACCGAGTCGACCTCGACCGATCCGTTGCGCGGAGACCTGGTGGGAATTTCGCTGGCCGTGGAAGAGGGAACGGGCTATTACATTCCACTGGGACACCGAACGGGTGAGCCTCAGCTTTCTCTGGAAGCGGTGAAGGCGGCCCTTGCACCGGTGATGCTGAACCCCCGGAAACCTAAACTGGGGCAAAACCTGAAGTATGACATGCTTCTGTTGCGGGTGCATGGGATAGAGACGGCCGGTATTGCCTTTGACACCATGGTGGCCGAATGGTTGATTGACCCGGCTTCGCGCAACCTGGGGCTGAAGGAGATGGCCGAGCACTACCTTGGGGCGAAGATGACGCACATCCAGGAGTTGATCGGCAGCGGTAAAAACCAGATCAGCATGGCTGAGGTGCCGGTGGCCCAGGCGGCTCCTTACGCCGCCGCCGATGCTGAGGTGACCCTGCGACTGCGTCCCATCCTCGAAGAGGGGATGCGAAAAAGCGGCGTGGAGCGGCTTTTTTATGAGCTGGAAATGCCCCTTGTGCCGGTGCTGGCCCAGATGGAATGGAATGGAATTTCACTGGACGTGCCATTCTTCGAGCGCATGAGTGAAACCTTGAGCCAGCGCTTGAAGGAAATTGAGGCTGAGATTTACACACTGGTGGGGTACACCTTTAATGTGAACTCCACGCAACAGCTCTCCAGGGTGCTTTTCGAAACGTTGCACCTTGAACCACCAGACCGCAAACGGAAGACGGCCAGCGGGCATTACTCCACCAGCGCGGATGTGCTGGAAGAGCTTCGAGGCCAGCACCCGGTGGTGGACCTGGTGCTGGAGAACCGTGAGCTGGCCAAACTCAAATCGACCTATGTGGATGCCCTGCCGCGGCAGATCAACCCGCGCACGGGGCGGGTGCACACCAGCTTTAACCAGACCGGTTCGGTGACGGGGCGGCTGGCCTCATCGGAGCCGAATCTGCAAAACATCCCCACCCGCACCGACCTGGGCCGGCAGGTGCGGAACGGGTTCATCGCCGAGCCGGGGTGGTTTTTGCTCTCGGTGGATTACTCGCAAATCGAATTGCGGATTGTGGCCCACGTGGCGCAGGACGAGGCCATGCTGGCGGCCTTCCGCGCCGGGCAAGACATTCACGCGGCCACGGCGGCGGCGATCTACGGTGTGCCGTTGAATCAGGTTGATAAAGCCATGCGCCGGCACGCCAAGGCGATCAATTTTGGGCTGATCTACGGGATGAGCGCCTTCGGGCTGAGCCGCTCTACCGAGTTGACTCTGGCCGAGGCGGAGGAATTTGTGAAAGCCTATTTCCGGCAATTCCCCGGGGTGAAGCGGTATCTTGATGAGGCTCGCCAGCAGGCCGCTCGCCGGGGATATGTGGAGACCCTGCTGGGGCGGCGGAGGTACTTCCCCAATCTGGTCAGTGGGGCCAATCCCGCCCTGCGCAGTCGTGAGGAACGCGAGGCGATCAATGCGCCCATTCAGGGCACGGCCGCCGATATTATTAAACTGGCCATGATTCGCCTGCCCCGCGCGCTTGAAGAAGCTGGAAGCCGGGCGCGCTTACTGCTGCAGGTGCATGATGAGCTGCTGCTGGAGCTTCCACAGGAAGAACTTCATGCCACAACGCGTCTTGTACGCGAGGTGATGGAAAACGCATTTCCACTTTCCATTCCGCTCAGTACCGAAGCGCGGTATGGGGTGAACTGGGGTGAAATGACCGTCCTGGAAGATTGAGGACGGGTACAGATGGGATGGTGAGACATTGCAATTGCCATACATTTACCGGCGAACTATTTTCGAGGAAAGGATTTGTGATATTCTATAACGTATGGCAGGAAACCAGGCTGCATTTCAAAAAGCGATGAACCAGGGCCATTCGGCGGCCTGGGATCAGGATTGGCGGAAAGCCGCCGAATACTACAGCCAGGCGCTGGAAGAGTTCCCGGAGAATGCCCTTGCTCTTTCCAGCCTGGGGCTGGCTTACTTTGAGCTGGCAGATTACGAACGTGCCCTGGAGTGTTATCAGCATGCGGCGCGGGTGGCTCCCACCGACCCGATTCCCCAGGAAAAAATGGCGCGCATTTATGAGCGTATGGGGCGGCTGAAAGAAGCCGCTGAGGCTTCGCTCATCGCGGCAGAGTTGCACCTGCGCGGGCGCGATGCCGAACGCGCGATTGACAACTGGGTGCACGTGCTCAGCCTGTACCCTGAACATCTTTCGACACGGCAACGCCTTGCGGCTGTTTACGAACGGCTGGGACGGCGCGAAGAAGCCGTGCACGAATACATTGCCGTAGCCAGCCTTCTCCAGCATAGCGGAGACCTTACGCGGGCGCTGAAATCGGTGGAGTACGCCGCGCGCCTGGCCCCTGAAAGCCAGGAAGCCCGTTTTGCTCTGCATACCCTGCGGAGTAACCAGGTGTTGCCCCGCCCGGCCCGTCCCAAAGGAGGGACAGGGCCGATGCGTATGGCCAGCGTAAAGGAATTAGAGAGCAGTGCCCAGAGCGGCGAACAGGATTTGCAACTCGACCCGGTGGATGAGACGCGCCAGAAGGCGCTGGTACAGCTGGCGGCACTGCTTTTTGAACAGGCCGAAGAAGCTGAAGGGGAACCTGCCAGCCGCCGCGGACTTTCTGCGCTGACCCGCGGGGCGGCCGGGCCTCTGGGCGGCGGAAACGATAGAACCCGGGTCATTTTACATCTGGGGCAGGCGATTGACTCGCAGACCGAGGGCGACCTGACCCAGGCCGCGGTGGAACTGGAGCGCGCCTTCGAGCTGGGCCTGCGTACCCCGGCAGCGGCCTTTGACCTGGGCCTGCTTTACCGCGGGCGCGATGATGAAAAGGCCCTGCGTTACCTGCGCGAGTCTGTGAAGCACCCCGATTACACCCTCGGGGCAAGCCTGCTGCTGGCCCAAATCTACGCCGGACGCGGCCAGTGGAATGAGGCCGCAGCCAGTTACATGCGCGCGCTGGCCATGGCCGACGCTGAAATGGTGCCCCCTGAACAGGCCGATGAATTGCGCCAGATGTACGAACCGATGATCGATGCGCTGGGAAGCGATACCGATCAGGCATCCTTGCAGAGCATCTGCAAGACGATTGCCTCACAACTGCAACGCGCCGACTGGCGTACCTTCCTGCGTATGGCGCGGCAAAATCTGCCTCCCCAGCCCCCCGGAAGCCCCCTCACGCCGGTGTCTGAGATGCTGCTGGAATCGCACAGCGGCACGGTGGTGGAACTGATCGGCCGGGTGCGTGAGCTGGCCGCCCGCGAAATGACCCGTTCGGCGATGGAAGAGGCTTATTTTGCATTGCAACTGGCTCCGGCGTACCTGCCCGTTCACATTGAGATTGCCGAGCTTCTTCTGCGCGAAGGGCGAATGGAAGAAGCCGTGCGGAAATTCATGATTGTGGCCGATCTGTACAACGCACGCGGCGAATCGGCGCGGGCAGTGCGCATCTTACAGCGGGTGCTCGAAGTGGCCCCCATGAATCTTAACGTGCGTGAACGATTGATCGAACTGCTCGTGGCGCAGGAAAAAACCGATGAAGCTCTGAAGCAGTGCATGGAACTGGCCGAAAACTATTACCGCCTGGCAGACCTGGATAAAAGTCGGCAGACCTATCTTGAGGCGCTCAAGGTGGCCCAGCAGTCGAAGAACAACCGTGCCTGGGGGGTGGAGATTCTCAGCCGGGTGGCGGATATCGATATGCAGCGCTTGAATTTTCGCCAGGCGCTGCGTATCTTTGAGCAGATTCGCACCATTCAACCGGATAATCAGGCGACGCGAATGCAGATTATTCAATTGCAGTTCCGCCTGGGGCAGCCCGCAGCGGCCATTGGTGAGGCCGACTCGTACATTAACCTGCTGGAAAGCTCGGGCAGGCGGGGGGAGGCCATTGAATTTCTCAACCTGGTGATCAAAGAGGGAAACGATAACCTCGACCTTCGCCGCCGGTTGGCCGATCTTTACGCCCGCGAAGGGCGAGTTGATGAGGCCGTGAGCCAGCTGGATACTGTGGCCGATGCCTACGCCGGGCAGGGGAAAATGCTGGAAGCCATCAACATCCTGGAGATGATCGTGGCGCTCAAGCCTAAAAATGTAGAAGATTACCGCCAGGCGTTGATGGAACTGCGGCGTCAAAGTTTACGCCGGTAAGGCGCTCCGCAGAGAGCGGCTCAGCCTTCAAACAGAGGGGCTTTTTCGAGACCGAGGATGACCCGCGTGGCATGGAAGGCCAGCGGCGGCAGGGCATGGCGCGGGAAGAAGGCCGCTGCCCTGGCATCATCTCCGGCCTGCAATTGACCTCCACAGATTTCGGCGCGGTAGGCAATGACCATGTCGGCTCCGGCAGGGTGTTCACGCCCGGCAATGATTCCCAGCAGACGGGTTACTTTTACGGTCAGCCCGGTTTCTTCCAGGCATTCCCGTTCAGCGGCGCTGGCAGGGTCCTCATGGGCATCAACAAAGCCTGCGGGTAATGTCCACAGGCCGGCTCCCGGCTCGTTCACACGCTGTACCAGCAGGACGTGTTCATCCTGTTCCACCAGCACCGCGGCGGCTACTTTGGGATCTTCAAAGTAAATCCATCCGCACGACGGGCAGGTGGAACGTTCTTTTCCAAAAAGGGGACGCTGGATGAGCGCTGTGCCACAGCTGGGACAAAAGCGGACGGGGAAAGAAAGGCTCATGGAGGTTCAGATGCGGCGGCGTGCAAACCAGGTATATACACCGGCCAGCAATGCCACTCCCAGCAGAATGGCCTGAATCAACCGGCGGGCAGGGAAGGCTTCTCCGGGGGCCGGGGCTGGGGCGGTTACTGGCTGAGAAGCGCTGGCGGGCATTCCAGGGGAGGTGGCAATGATCTGCCCGGCCGCCTGGTTTGAGGGAATGCCCAGAATGGGGCCGCTGCCTTCCAGCGGGACAGATAGCGGGAGGGCTTCCGTAGGGGCGAGGGGCTGTTCCTGCGCGGGAGCGGAGATCGGCCCGGACGGGACAGGAGCCGGCACGCCGCTGTAGGTTACAATTCCGCCTGATTGCCCCTGGGGGGCAAACGTATTGGCAGCTCCACCATCTCCGCCAGCCATGAGCGCGCCGGGCGAGCTCTGGTTGAAGGTGACGATCCCTCCTTCTGCGCCAGAGCTACCAGTACCACCACCTCCACCACCGCCTTTGCCAAGGGCTATCGGACTACCTGTGTCCATCATGTTCGATTGACCGTTCCACACCACAACCGGCGGCGGAGTGCTCTGAGCGGTTGCCTGGACGCTCTCCTGGGGGGCGGCTTCCGGGGCGCGAGAAGTTTGCCCTTCGGTCTTCAGCGAGAGCGCAGGCCCCTGGGTGGGCATGGCCGGGGGCGCCATGGCCACCCGGCTGGCAGGCCCGCCGCCGGGTAATACCTGCAACACCAGCACAGCGATGAGCGCCACGGCGGCCAGTGCCGCTGAAAAGCGGAAGGAAAACAGGGAAGGAAGAATGGGCCTGCGAGCAACCTGGTGGGCCATTTCGGGCGAGAGAGTGAAGTTGCGTGGGGCGCGGTAATGCGGAGCACGGCGCACCACGGCACGGGTAGCGGCCAGCTCATCCAGGGCAAGGCGCCATTCGGGGTTGGCCTTGAGTTGCTCTTCCAGTTTGCGGGTTTCGGCGGGAGAAAGCTGGCCATCCAGATAGGCGGAAAATTGTTCGTAATCTCGTAACGATAAACGGCTGCTCATGCGCTCCTCGTATTTTCAAGACGAAAAGCGGGCGGCAATAGTTCCCAGAAGCGGTGCAGGCAGTCGCGCATTTTTAAACGCGCCCGTGCCAGACGGCTTTTGATGGTGCCCAGGGGGCGGTGAAGTGCGGTGGAAACTTCCTGGTAGTCCATGCCTTCAATATCTACCATGATCACTACCGCTCGAAACTCCTCGTCCAGGCGCTGTAAGCAATCTTGCAGGGCCTGGTTTAATTCTTCGCGTTCCAGTGTGTCTTCGGGAGAAGGTCCATCATCGGCCATCCATGCCGGTGATTCGACCTCATCGTCCTCTTCATCCAGCGGGTTGAGCGGGGTGGTGGGGCGGCGCTGTCGACGGCGTAACTCATCGTAACAGGCGTTGGTGACCATGCGCATGACCCAGGCGCGGAACGATCCGCCGCGAAAAGTGTTCAGGCTGCGGTAGGCCGAAAGAAAGGCCGTCTGGGTGACATCCTCTGCAAGATAGGGGTCGTTCAACATGCGGATGGCCAGGTTGAAGGCCATGTCCTGATAACTCAACACCAGGCGATTGAAGGCGTCCAGATCTCCCTGACGGGCGCTCTGGACGAGGGCCAGTTCATCCACGGGTATCACTCCTGAACACAAGCCAGCCCCAGAGCAGGCGCCAGATGCCCATTCCCAGCGCATTGGTCAGGCCCAGAACCAGCACAAAGAGGGGTAAGACGGCACTGTTTAACCACAGCCCCCGCAGGGTGGCCGCCAGCGGCGCGGAAAGCAGGGCCGCCAGGGCTGCGCGCCAGGCATGGGCCGGGCGCGAGGCCGTCTCGGGACGATAGACACCCAGCCATGGAGCCACCAGTGCCCAGGCTGCCAGGGTGGGGAGGATGGTGGTCAGCAGGCGGGCGTTGAGATCGCGGTTGTGAAAGAGGAACCCGATCACCCCCAGGATGACGATCGCCAGAAAATCCCCCACCAGAAGAGGGAATGGTATGCGACGGAAGGCAATCATAGCGATATTGTACCAAAGAAATGGACATTACCCCGGTTGCGAGGTTGGGGGCTTAATCTCCGCGGGCTTCTTCACTTTGCAATGCCAGGGCTTTTTGACGGCGGTCGAATTGCCAGGCAAACACGGCCAGCCCCAGCGAGGCGAGGATGAAAAACACAGCCACCATATAGGTGTTGACCACTCCGCTGATCAACGCGGAGGGTGGAGCAGTAGTGATGTCGAAGCCGGGGGGGAAATTCCCGAAAGCCATTACCTGAGCGGTGAAGATTGAACCGATGAGGGGCAGGCCGGTAGTGCTCCCCAGTGTACGCGAAAGGCTGACCAGCCCCGAGGCTACACCCAGCCGATCGCGCGGGGCGGCTCCCATGATGGCGCTGTTATTCGGGGATTGAAAAACACCCATCCCCACCCCCAGTGGAACGAGCCGCAGAATAATCCCGAGCGGAGTGACACCGGGGTGCAGGGTGCTCATGCCCAGGCACCCCCCCGCCAGGATGATAAGCCCCACCAGGCTGATCACCCGCGAGCCGAAGCGGTCGGATAGAGACCCGGCCAGGGGAGCTACCAGTCCCATGGCAATAGGATTGGCCATCATTAATAAGCCCACCATTTCAGTGGAATACCCGAGTACATTTTGCAGCAGGAAGGGAAAGATGAACCCGGCGGAAAGGACGATGAACACCAGGAAGGCCATTAATAGATTGGCGCTGATCAGTGGATTGTGGAACAGGCTCAGGTCAACCATGGGGTGGGTGGTGCGCCGCTCCACGAGGATAAATGCGGTTAATCCCACAAGGGCCAGCCCCAGCAGGAGGAGCACCGGGAGCGTTCGGAAGCCCTGATCCTGGCCGAGGGTCATGCCCAGGGCATACGACCCCATCGCGAAGAACAGGATGAGTGCTCCGGCGGCGTCGAAGCGCTGGCCGCGGCGAAGAATGGTGCTGGGCGGGACGAAGCGCTGGATGATCAACCAGGTGAAGAGGCCGACCGGCACGTTCACCCAGAAGACCGAGCGCCATCCCAGCAGGCCGATCAGCAATCCTCCCAGGGGTGGCCCCACCGCGATGCCTACCGAAACCGTGCTACCCATCACTCCCAGCGCCCGTCCGCGCTCACTGGAGGGGAAAATCTCGGTCACAATGGCCCCGCCGAGGGCCTGCATAAAAGTTGCGCCTAATCCCTGCAGGGCGCGAAAGGCAATCAGCCAGTTTGCGCTGGGAGCAAGGCCGCATAAAAACGAGCCAAGGACAAAGACGGTCAGCCCTCCCAGGTAGAGCTTCTTCTTGTTGAACATGTCGCCCAGGCGGGCGGCGCCAAGCATGAGCGAGGTAAGCACCAGGGTATAACTTAAAATCACCCATTCGATGGTCGCCAGATTGGTATGAAAGCTCTCGACGAGGGTGGGCAGAGAGATGTTGACGATGCTGGAATCGAGGGTGGCCATGAAGACCCCCAGCCCGATACCGGTAATGGCCAGCCATTTGTTGTTGGTCTGATTTTGCTCCATGATTAAATGTATAACCCCTTTGGTTTTTCAGGGTGGGCGGGTAACAAGGGCAACCTCAAGTATACTCCCACCGCCACCAGCTTTCCAGGAGGGGCTCTTCCGAGGTTTCGGAACAGGTTTTCCATTGACCACTCGAACAATTGGTGATTCAATTTAAGGTATGAAATGCATCCAGATTCTTGAACCCAATCATGCGGAATATATCGAAATCCCCACACCTCGTCCGCGGGCGGGCGAGGTGCTCATTCGGGTGGCGGCTTCGGGCATCTGCGGCACCGACCTTCATATTTTGCGGGGGGAGTATATGGGGGGGTATCCGGTGATCCCGGGGCATGAATTTTCGGGCACCATTGTGGAAGTGGGCGAGGGTGTTTCGCGCTTTCGGGTGGGAGACCGGGTGGCCGTGGAACCCAACATTTCCTGCGATAATTGCCCCGAATGTTTACACAACCGCCAGAACTTCTGCCGCAACTGGCAGGCGGTGGGGGTAACCCTGCCGGGGGGCATGGCAGAATATGTGGCTGTGCCGGAAAAGCAGGTTTTTTCCATCGGCGATCTGCCTTTTGAACAGGCGGCCTTCGTGGAACCGCTTTCCTGCGTGCTCCACGGCCTGGAAAAGCTATCCCTTCGCCCCGGTGAGTCGGTAGCTCTGCTGGGGGCCGGGCCGATCGGCATTCAACTTTTACGGGTTGCCCGCCTCTGGGGAGTGACGCACATTGCGGTGGCTGAGCGCAACCCCGAACGGCTGGCGTTTGCCCGTCAGGCCGGTGCCGATGAAGCCTTTACCAACCTGGACGAACTGACCCCCGATGGTTATGACGCCGTCATCGACGCCACCGGTGTGCCGACCGTCATGGCCCGGTGTATTGATCTGGCGCGTCCGGGCGGACGGGTTTTATGGTTTGGGGTGCCCCCGTCGGGCCGGGAAATGAACCTGGAGCCGTTTAAGGTGTTCCGTAAGGGTCTGGCGCTTTACGGTTCCTTTACCTCCCTGCGAAACTCTTATCAGGCGGTGGCGTTGCTGCAAAGTGGGCGCCTGAAGGTGGATGATATCATTTCGCACCGCCTGCCGCTGGAAGCCTTCGTTCACGGTTGTGAGTTGATTGAGCAGGGAGCGGAAGGGGTGAAGAAGGTGCTCGTTCTGCCGGGTGGTTGAGGAATCTGCTGAAGAGGGCTGGAAAGGAAGGAAAGCATGGCCGAAACGTTAAACCCGCATCTGCACAACCCGCATCTCAACAGCGATCCCATCTTCTTTCGAGGTGGGCGGGTGGGGATTCTTTTATTGCACGGATTCACGGCCACCCCCTACGAGGTGCGCCCGGCGGCGGAACGACTGGCACGTCTCGGGTACAGTGTGGCCGGCCCATGCCTTCCGGGGCACGCTACCCGCCCCGAAGATCTCAACCGTGTGCGCTGGCAGGACTGGGTGGAAACCGCCGGTCAGGCATATCGGGCGCTGCAGGGCGAGTGCGAAAAAGTGGTGGTGGGGGGTGAGTCGATGGGAGCGGTGGTTGCCCTTTACCTGGCCACGCAACACCCGGAGGCCGCGGCTGTGCTGGCGTTTGCCCCCGCCATCCGTTTGCGCCTCACGTGGGTGCGGCAGCTCCAGCTGCGCCTGCTTGCCCCCGTGGTGATGGGTGTGCCCAAGGGAGGGTTGGATGCTTCGGAGAACTGGCAGGGGTATCGGGTTAACCCACTGCGCGGGGTGTTGCAGCTGCTGGCGATGCAGCGGGCGTTGCAGGCAAGGTTGCCCCTCATCCAGCAGCCGCTCTTTGTGGGGCTGGGGCGTTTTGACACCACCATTCATCCGCAGGCCGGAGAAATGGTGCTGAAGGGGGTGTCTTCAGCGATTCGCGAAATGCACTGTTATGAACACTCCAGCCACGTGGTGCTTCTCGATGGTGAAATCGACGCAGTGATCACGGACGTGGAGAATTTTCTGCGCCGGGTGCTTTAACCGCTGGCGCGCCACCTCAGCTTTCGTATTTCCGCAGCAGATCATCCAGCGCCTCCCGGAGGAGGTGCGCTTCGGTTTTCCCGGTCTTTTTCGCCAGGTCGGCCAGCTTTTCGAGCTGGGTCTGGGTGTAATGGCTGGTTTTGGTGACCATCTGTGAGCTGACGGGCAGGCAGATGCGGTTGCGCCCGAGCCGCTTGGCGCGGAAAAGGGCCTCATCAGAGCGCCGGAAAAGGCTCTCCCAGTCGTTGCCATCGGAGGGATATTCGGCCACCCCACCGGAGATGTGAATGGTAAGGCGGAATTTCTGCTCGCCTACCTGCACGTCGATGGGGGTATCTTCGATGGCCCGGCGCACTTCTTCAGCCAGGACGAAGGCGGTTTCGGCGCGGCTGTCAGGAAGGACGACGACGAATTCATCGCCGGCGTAACGCCCGGTGAAGCCCATCTCCCGAAAGTTATTCGCCAGCACACGCCCAACCCGGCGGAGCACCTCGTCACCGGTGTACCGCCCATACTGCCGGTTGATTGAGTCGAATTCGTCAATGTCGAGGTTGATGATAGCCATGGGAGCGTGTGTCCGGTCGGCTTCTTCCCGAGCACGGGCAAAGCGCGCAAGCAAGGCTTCGCGTTTGAGGACGCCGGTGAGCACGTCGCGCTCTTCCTGGGCAGAATAAAGAACTACGGCATTCCCGCCACTTTCCTTGCCGCGCAGAAGCGCATCGTAGGCGCGGCGGATGAGTTCTTCGGCGGTGAGGGAAGGGCCGTCTGCGGGGTAGCTGGCCACACCGATGGTGACGCTAACGCGAAGATCGACCGGCTTTTCTTGATGGGTAAGGTGCAAGGGCTGAGACTCTACGCCACGCCGGATAGCCTCGGCCAGGGTCAGGGCTTCCTCGGCAGACAATCCGCTGGCAACCAGCAAGAATTCGTCACCGGCTATCCGACCGGCGTCGGCGTGAGGGGGCAGGTGTTCTGAGAGCACACCCGCCACATGGTGGATGAAAGCGTCGCCCGCCAGGTGGCCGTAGGTGGAATTCACGCTCAGAAGCCGGTCTGTATCGATGTAGAGGATGGCGAGAGGGTGGTGCTGCTGGCTTGCCAGTGAGAGGGTGCTTTCCAGACGGGTGAGAATCTCACCGCGGCTCGGAAGGCCGGTCAATTCATCGGGAGGCATGGGAAAACTCCTTTTTGACATACATATATACTTATATGTATCATTATATATGTATATTCGTATATGTCAAGGACTTTCCCCCTGGTCTTCTAGACCGGGCGCCGCGGCTTTTTGGAGGTCGGATGGGTTAAAAAGATTCTCAGGAAAGGGTTCTGGACTATAATTTACGTATGCCCAACCCTCCCACCCCTCTGGTCATCGGGATTGCCGGTGGTACTGGTTCCGGAAAGACCACCGTGGTTGATACGATCCTCAAACGTGTCGGGCGCGAGCGTATTGCCTGCCTGCCGCATGACGCTTACTACCGCGATCTTTCTCACCTGCCCTTTGAAGAACGCCTCAAGGTTAATTTTGATCATCCCGATTCGCTGGAAACCGACCTGCTCATTGAGCACATTCATCGCTTGAAATGCTGGGAAGCCGTGGATGTGCCGGTGTACGATTTTGCCCATCATACCCGTACAAGCCAGACCATCCATGTTGAACCCCGGCGCATCATTCTGGTGGAGGGCATTCTCATTTTCTATGAGCCAGCCCTGCGGGCGGAGTTCGACGTTAAAATTTTTGTCGATACCGATGCTGATATCCGCTTCATCCGGCGTTTACAGCGCGATATCGTAGAACGTGGGCGCACCACCGAGTCGGTGATCCGTCAGTATCTGGAGACGGTGCGCCCCATGCATCTCGAATTTGTTGAGCCAACCAAACGCTATGCCGATATCATCATCCCTGAAGGCGGCCTGAATACCGTGGCGCTGGACATGGTGGTGGCGCGGATCGAAGCCTTGCTGGGCAGGGAGCATCTTTCTTCATGACCCGCTCCCGGCGCACCTTGATCCTGCGCATTCTGGCGCTGACTTTTGTGGTTGGCCTTTCGATTACGCTTTACCTGCTTCGAGACCAGGTGCGCCAGCTGGAAGGGCTGGGTTATACCGGGATTTTTCTGGTTTCTCTGCTTTCCAGCGCCACGCTGATCCTTCCGGTGCCGGGGGTGCTCTTCACCTCGGTGATGGGGGCGGTGTTCAACCCGCTGTGGGTGGCGCTCGCAGCCGGGAGCGGGGCGGCCCTGGGTGAGCTTTCGGGGTACCTGGCGGGGTTCAGCGGGCGCGGTGTGGTCGAAAAGACCGAGATCCACCGTAAGCTGGAAGACTGGATGCACCGTTATGGTGAGGTTACCGTGCTGGTGCTGGCTTTCATCCCCAACCCGCTTTTCGACGTGGCCGGGATGATCGCCGGGGCGTTGAAAATGAAGTTGTGGCGTTTCCTGCTCTTTTGCTGGCTGGGGAAGGTGGGGAAGATGCTTCTCTTTGCCTACGGCGGGATGGGAATTTTCCATCTGTTTCCCTGACCCTTTCCTCACCGAAAGACTGGCAGAACGCCCATCCATTCAAGGGTTATGTTTAATCGTACAGGAGGTTATGGTAATGGCTTCACTGGAACACATCGATGCCTATCTGGAGAGCCATCTGAATGAGTCGATTGCGGAGTTATCGCGTTTTTGCGCCCAGCCCAGCGTTTCGGCGCAAAATTGGGGGCTGACCGAAACCGCCGGGATGGTGGCAGACATGTTGCGCAGGCGTGGCTTCAGCGTGGAGATCTTTCCTACCGGCGGCGCTCCAATTGTCTTTGCCGAGCGGAAAGGGCGCAGTGACCGGACTGTGCTCTTTTACAACCATTATGACGTTCAACCACCTGAGCCGCTCGAATTGTGGGAAACCCCGCCTTTTGAGCCAACCCTGCGCGAGGGGCACCTCTATGCGCGCGGCGTCAGTGATGACAAGGGGCCCATCATGAGCCGTTTGTTTGCCATCGATGCCCTGCTGGCAACGGAGGGAGAATTGCCCTGCACGGTGAAGTGGGTCATCGAAGGTGAGGAAGAAACCTCCAGCGCGCATCTGGCGCCTTTCGTCAGGGAACATGCTGACTTGCTCCGTGCGGATGGATGCGTGTGGGAGTTTGGCACGGTGGACTTTCGCGATGTGCCGATTCAATACCTGGGACTGCGCGGCATCTGCTATGTGGAATTGAGCGTAGAGACGGCCAATCAGGACGTCCATTCGGGGCTGGGTGGTTCGATTTTCCCCAATGCCGCCTGGCGGCTGGTCTGGGCGCTGAACACGCTTAAAGGCCCGGATGAGCGCATTCGCATTCCCCACTTTTATGATCATGTGCGCCCGCCTACCCCGCGCGAGCAGGAGCTGATGGCGGCCCTGCCTGACCCGGCGGAAGAATACAGGACTCGTTACGGCATCAAAGGGTTTGTGCGGGGGCTTCAGGGCGGGCAGGAACTGCGCCTTGCCGAAGTGTACGAGCCCACCTGCACCATCTGCGGGCTGACCTCGGGTTATCAGGGGCCTGGCTCAAAGACGGTTCTCCCGGCCAGGGCCAGCGCCAAAGTGGACTTCCGCCTGGTGCCCGACCAGACTCCCGAAGAGGTATTGCGCCTGCTCCGCGCCCACCTCGACGCACAGGGCTTCAGCGACGTGCAGGTGACCTTCCTGGGGGGTGAGGCTCCCGCCGTCACCGACCCTGACGACCCGTTCGTCAGGCTGGTGGTCGACGCCGCCGAGGAGCCCTACGGAGTAAAAATGCAGGTGGTGCCCATGGTGGGCGGCTCGGGGCCTAACCACGTGTTCCAGGAAACATTGCATGTGCCCATCGTCACCGCCGGGCCGGGGCACCCGGGAGGGCAGGCGCACGCCCCCAATGAAAATATGCGCATTGATTTGTATCTGAAGGCCGCCCGGCACATTGCCCGAATCCTGAGGCAGTTTGGAGGTTGAGGCGGAGGTACCTCACCGTAAAGGTGTATCTTCAGGGGCGTTCTCGTCGGATGGGGGCGCCCCTGTTTCGTCTTCCGGGGTGACCTCAGGGGGCGGTGGGTAGAGCCGGTGAGCCTCCAGCAGGGGGTGGTGGATGACCTCTCCCAGCTGCTGCCAGAACCCCCTGCGCTGCCATGCGTTCCACTGTTCCACAAACCCGGCATAAGCGCGCTGTCGTTCGGCAGTGCGGTCGGCCAGGTAGCCCTCAATGCCCGGCAGAAGCCGCCGGAAGGGACGGGGGTTGCCGTAAAAGGCAATTACCCGGGCGCGCTCTTCTTCGATGAAAACCGGGAGAAACTGCCCCCACACATCACAATCGTGGATGTTTCCCAGCGTTTCCTGCGTCTGGCGGATGGCCGTAAGCCAGGGTTTGAGGCCGCTGGCGTAGAGGGGGCTGAAGGTCTCCAGGGTGTAGCGCAGATGTTTGGCGGCGATGCGCATGGCATGGAGTTCGGCCACGGCTTCGGGCCGGGCCACGATGGCATCGTAGGAGAGGAACGCTTCCAGGCGGGGCTGGATCGAGGCGGCGGCGTGGCGGTACAGGGCGTGAGAAAAGGGCGGCCCGACGGATGCGGCGGCCATCGGCTCGAGCACGGCGCGCATGGCGGGCAGTGTGCCGCTGGCGGCGAAGCGATCGAGGGCATGGAGCACCTCTGGCTGAAGCGACTCGCGATGCTGGCGCAGGCGCAACAACAGGCGTGCCACACCCCGCCGCTGGAGCGGGTCGTTCAGAGTGCTGGCGTAGGTCTGCAAATGGGCCAGCTGCACGTCGGCGTCACGGGCGGCGCCCATGGCGCGGGTGATTTTGCGGATTTCCTTAAGCCAGATCGGGCGCTGGCGGGCGGGCAGGCAGGCCTCGAACAGGGGCAGGGCGGCGCGCAGGCGGCGGGTGGCCACGCGCATGCGGTGGATATACTCAATATCCTCTCCCCCGGAACGCACGCCGTGCATTTCGGTTTCCAGTGCCTGAAGGTGTTTGAGCAAAACGCTCGCGCCAAAGGCGCACAGCTCTTGATCCTTACCAGAGGTCATGCGGGCTTTACCAGCTGGCGGATGTGGGCGCACAGATCGTGGAAGACGTCCTGCACGGGGCGGTTGGCGTCGATGGTGACGAAGCCGTATTCCTCGGCCATGCGGTCAAATTCTTCGATCAACTGCGACTGGTACACGCAGAAGCTGTCGAAGAGGTTGTCGGCGAAGCGCATATCCATGCCGGATTCCCAGTAATTGAAGCCGCGCCCGTTGGCCATGCGGGTGATGAGCGTGTCGAGATTGGCGCGCAGGTAGAAGACAATATCGGGCTTGAGCGCAAAACCATACACCTTGCGCCCCCAGTCGGGGTCGCCCCCGCGCACGGTATCGCGGGCGACAATGGAGTAGAAATACCGGTCGGAGAGCACGTAAAAACCGGCCTTGAGGGCAGGGATGATGCTGTTTTCCAGCCGGTCGGCAAAATCGGTGGCGTAGAAGAGGCTCATGGTGAGGCGCCCCAGGGTGTGGCCGCTTTTAGCCGCGTCGAGGCCGGGCTGGGTGAGCGTGGAACGGCGCAGGCCGGTATCTGAAACGGCAAAGCCTTCATCTTCCAGCCAGCGGCGTAGAAGGGCCATCTGGGTAGAGCGCCCCACGCCGTCGGTGCCTTCGAGGACGATGAGACAGCCGGGGAGCGAATCGATGTTGCGGTAGGGAAACCCCGCACCGTAGAAAGAGACGGCGGTCATCAGGCTACCTCCCGGGTTTTCTGTTTTTTCTGACGCTTTTTGTTCTTACCGGCGGCGGCCATGGGGTTGGGCAGTCCTTCCCAGCCGTTGAGCACGCGCCGCACCAGGGCGCGAATTTGCTTCTGCTGGGCCTGGATGGGCTGGGTGCCGTTGATGACGGTGAAGTTGAACTCTTCGATCATGCGTTCGTACTCTTCCATGATGCGTTTCTGGAAGAGAGTGAAGCTCTCCACTTTGTCTTCCGAAAGCCCAAGGTCCATGCCAGCCTCATAGTATTTGATCTTGGCACGCGCGGAGAGGATGCGCGAGATGGCCACTTCGAGGGGGACGCGGAAGTAGAGTGCCAGGTCGGGCTGGGGGGCGAAGGAATAGAGGTTGCGCACCCAGAGAGGATCGACCCCGCGGGCCACATCGCGGGCAAAGGCGGTGAAAGCGTAGCGGTCAGCCAGCACTACCGCGCCGGCCTTTAACATGGGGAGCATGTAGTTTTCCCAGCGGTCGGCAAAATCGGTAGCCTGAAGCAGGCTGAAGGTGGTGGGGGTGAAGAGCTTCTCTTTTTTGGCCAGGCGGGTGGTCGATTTAACCAGCTCCGAGGAGTTCCACTCACTGAAGTATACCGTGCGGCCCTGCGCGGTAAGCCACTTGACGAGCAGGTCAATTTGAGTGGATTTTCCGCTGCCGTCGATGCCCTCGACGATGATCAGCTTTCCGTGATAGGGTTGCGGATGGAGCACAGAAGGCCTCTTTTTCAAAAAGATGATTGACTTAGCGTATCTATATTATAGCATTTGGTAAGAAGGAAAAAAGGGGGTGAAGAGGCCGGGATTCCGAAGAAGCAGGCTTTACCGGGGTTTTTTCTGATCTCCGGTGTTCGGGTGAGGGTTCAAACCAGAATCGGGGCGGCTTTCGCCGCCCCTGTTTCCGATCGGAAATGCAGCCTCAGTCCAGGCCGTCCCACGGCGTCTCCAGGTCACCCAGAAAGCCCGAAAGGTCTTCCTCTTTGGGCGGGGTGCAGTCCTTGCAGGCGTACAGCACACCAGGCTCAGGCCGCTTGTTCATCTCGAACAGTTGCCCGCAAAGGGCACAAATCACTTCGTAAGGCAGTTCTTCTGTGTTGTTCATGTTTTCCCTCCTCATACTTTATTTTTGTCGAAGACAATCCACCCCCAATCAACCGCCCCAATTGTTGTGGATGGATGGATCGTACCAGTCTGACATCCAGTTTTCCTCTTCCTCTTCTTTCTTCTTCACTTCCCTTGGTTTCAGATCGTCCAGAGTGAATTCACCTGCGATCAACCCGGAAATGACCAGCCCGACCACCAGGGCCGGCATAGCAATATACGGGAAAGCGTAGATCACCACAAACATCCAGAAAATGAGGAAGATAATGCTGATCGTCCACTGGACCGCCTTGGCTGCTTTGTCAAACATGTTTTTCTCCCCTGGTTTATGTTTTCAAGACAGGATAGATGAGGTGGCTGTTTATGGGCTCGCTGTGGTTTCAGCATCCATGAACGGAGCGAGCGAAACATGTCTAACCCCCATATGTTTATATTATAACAGAAAACAAACAATTTGGGATCTACGTATCGATCCGGGGAATGCCATTTGTACCGCAGAAAAGAAAAAGCGCCCGGACGGACAGGCTCCCCGTCATCAGTCTTTCGCAGGTAAGTGGTGCCTGGTTTTCCGCACTCGAGCGCAAAGATTTCAGTATCCACTAACGGATCGAGGG